>Ga0209536_100004414_pt1 | contig 22208 bp, 21 predicted proteins | sample DeeMarSeWOR28_12_FD_187461 | JGI IMG/M metagenome (GOLD analysis project Ga0209536, IMG submission 187461) | Marine sediment microbial communities from White Oak River estuary, North Carolina - WOR-2-8_12 (SPAdes) (version 2) | ecosystem: Environmental > Aquatic > Marine > Intertidal zone >... | reverse complement strand
CGACGACCAAACGCGATTGATATAGCGCTCGCCCGCGGCGAAGTGACTCATGATATCGGCGTATGCCTGCAGCCCGAACAAATGCACCATGCTCTCGCGTGCATCGGCAAAGCGGATCAGGTCCGGATGCAGCTTCGAATCGATACGGTCACGAAGACCCGCACCACTCAGGCTGCCGCTACTGACGATCTCACGCAGGTCCCTGACCACATTGTCGATGGATTCGCGTAATTCCGCTCGATTGGCCTCGAGGACCTCTTCCGACTGCGCGACCGACCGGGCGTGTCGCTTCAGCAGGAAAACGCCGACGACCGCCGCCAGCGTCGAGAATGCGAACAACGGCCAGCTCACGTTTTCGACATCGAGCGCGGTCGCATACGCGGCGCTAATAAACCCGGCACACAGAAGAAAATATCCCACTTGTTTCATCATCTCCTTCCCTAAGTCGCCGTCAGGACCGCGACGATTGCATCGCCAACGCCCACCAGGGCCTCACCGACAATGAAACCTGCGGCCACGGGTATGCCGACCTGCTCTGCCCAGTTCTTGCCCTTGAATCGGTCGGCAAGTTCGCGGCTCAGCGTTCCCAAGGAGTAGGTGAGGACGATATTGAACGGCAGGTAGAAACCGAGCCCGACAGTGATGCCGAGGCCTCCCATCACGACCGAAAGCAATCCACCCAGCATAGCGCCGGCCGCATACTTCTGCACCGGCACATCGCCGCCCATGATGCCGTCGATCGTGCTGGCAAGCGCCTGCGCCTGCGGCGCGGGTAGCCTGTCGCTACCGAGCGTATAGGCCTCGTTGAGCGCAAAAATGACGAAGATCACGACGATGGGCCCCAGCCACGCGCCAGCGAACTGGCCGATCTGCTGCATGCGCGGGGTCGCGCCCACGAGGTACCCCGTTTTCAGGTCCAGCATCAGGTCGGTCGCCTGTGACATCGCGACGCACATGGCTGCTCCCACCATGATAGCGGCGATGATCGAGTCGGCGCGATCCATGCCGAACGCCTGCGTCACGATAATCAGCAACGTAATGCCGACGAGGGTCATACCCGACAGGGGCGACCAGTTCGTTCGGCCGATCGCCTCGGAAAGAATGATGCCCGCCATCCAGATCCAGAGCGTGCCGAGCAGGGCCATCGAGATGCCACCCATCAGCGTCATCGACTCGACCGCCACCACGGCCATGACACTCAGCAGGATCGCCGCACCGATGACGGCGACGTACAGCAGCTTGATCGGCATTTCCTCGGTCGCAACGCCCGTTTCCACCGCAGCGGCTTTCTGCATCGACTTGATCGCGCTGAGAATCAGCGGGGCCGCGAGCATGACACCCATGATCGCGCCGCCGATCAGCATACCGATGCCGAGCGGACGGTAGAGCAGCAGCCGCAGGTCACCCGGAGTATCGATAAGCTGCCCCGCTTCGTTGAGCGGAAACGCCCCGGTCACTGATAGCAGCGGCGAGACGAACCAATAGGCGACGAACCCGCCGATAATGAAAGCGATTCCGCCGCGACCGGCGATAAAGCCGACACCGATGGTCATAAGCGACAGGTACCAGATGCCGTTCATGTATTCCGGTAAACCGATCAGCGCACCGAGATTCCAGTTCGACACCCCGGTCTTGAGCGTGATGAAATGAACGGTTGCACTGAACAGCGCTGCCGCGACAAGGATGATGGCCTTGCGAACGCCGGCACCCGGCGACTTGAGGATCGTTGCTACGGCCACGCCACCCGGGTATGTCAGCCGCTCGTAATCGATCATGTGTTTCCGGAGCGGAATAATGAAAGCAATACCGAGAAATGCGCCGGCGATGCAGCCGAACGTCAGGATGATCGGGTCAAAGCGGTCGCCATACCCCAGCAGGAATATGGCCGGCACCGAGAACATCATGCCGGACGAGGCACCGTTTACGCCGCTGGCCACGGTCTGAACGATATTGTTTTCGATGATGCTGCGCCGGCGCAGGATGCCGCGCAGGATACCGAAGCCCAGTATTGCGGCCAGCTCCGAGCCTTCGATCGAGAAGCCGAGAATCAGTGCCGCGTAGCCGATAGAGATGGCGATGATGACGCCGAGAAACCAGCCAACGCCGACGGCGATCCAGGTCAGTTCCGGATAGGGTCGGTCTGCGTGCGGTGCGATGGTCGAGTCAGTCAACACGACTCTCCTCTGTCGTTCTTATTTTGCGGCAAAGACTATCATAGCGGCTCGAGCCTTGCCGCCAGCTGATCCTTCTCCAGCACCTCGTGAAATTCGTCCGCGAGTTCGTCGCACATATCGACAACTGTACGCCAGGCGCGAACGCGCTCCTCGGGCTGGAAATTGATGAAGTCCTGCCGGTCCGGGATTTTCGCGTGCGGCAGTCGCGATACGAACTCCCACGACGGACTCACGAGTATCGTCCTGTCCACGTTTGCCGGCTTCGGTTTACGCCAAGCCAGCTTCTTGTCGAACCAGCCGGGCACGATCCGATCTATGAAATGGAGGTACAGGGTCAGCCGTTCAGGCGCACTCTGCGGCAGATCGAGGTGGTAGTCGATGACGCCGCCATCCCGGTAAACGCCGCGAGGCGCACCAGCGATGTCGCGCACGCCGGACAGCACCATCGGTATCGATCCGGTCGCAACGATAGCGTCCTTGAGGTTTGCCTCGCTCAGTTGCACCCGGCTCATCGGGAATCCGCCGACGTCGAAAAATGGCGGCAGGTCTCGCGCATCGTAAAAAAGCACGCGCTCGAAAAATACGCCCAGCGATCGCCGGCTCACGGTATTCAGCGCCGCGGCAGCCAGCAGACCCGGCACAAGGACGGCCGGCTTTTCGCTCGCCGTAACGTGGCGGCTGCGCACGGTCATTACGTTGGTGCGGAATACCGGGTGGGACAGGATCTCCCTGGTCCCGGTCTCGCCGAGTACGTGGTCGAGAATTTCTCGGCTTTTCGCGGTGATTTCATCGCGATCCGGATCCTCGGAATAGGTCTGGCCAAGGTAGGCTTCTTCGAAGCGGGCAATTGCCTCGAGCGGCTTTTCCTGCGCGTAGCAGGCGAAGCGCCAGGCGCCGATCGAGGAACCGATCAGGTGCACCGGCCCACGAAGATCGGGAGTGAGGGTTGCGGCCACAACCCGGTCGAGCTTGCTAAGGACCAGCCACTTCGCCCCGCCCGAGGCGCCGGCCATCGTGCCGACCAGCTCGGCCGAGAAACCGTGTTTGCGAATTGCCTGCAATGCGCCGGGGCCAGCCCGGAAGCTCAGTGCTGCAGCCTGCGTCACTCGAAAGGATGCCGCTTGATTATCGTCTGTTCCCTATCGGGACCGGTTGAGATGATATCGATCGGTATACCTGCGAGTTCCTCGATGCGCCGCAGGTAGTCGCGCGCATTGGACGGCAGGTCCTCGAAACGCGTAATGCCGACAGTGGACGCTTGCCACCCCGGCAACTCTTCGTATATCGGCCGGCAATCCGCGAAGCGGTCGACGACGATCGGCAGACCGGAAATCTCCTCTCCATCGATCGTGTAGCCGACGCAAATCTGGATCGTCTCGAGCTCGTCCAGCACGTCAAGCTTGGTGACGCACAGGCCGGATACACTGCTGTTGACGATCGAACGCCTGAGCGCGACAGCGTCGAACCAACCGACCCTTCTCGGACGCCCGGTCGTAGCGCCGAACTCGGCACCGACTTCCGCAATGTGCGAGCCGAGGTCGTCGAACAGCTCGGTCGGGAACGGTCCCGCCCCGACACGGGTCGTGTACGCCTTGACGATGCCGAGGATGTAGTCGAGATCCCGAGGCCCCATGCCAGTGCCCGTGCTGGCGGCTGCGGCCACCGTGTTCGAAGACGTCACGAACGGATAGGTACCGTGGTCGATGTCGAGGAACGTGCCCTGCGCTCCCTCGAAGAGGATGCCTTCACCCTTATCAGACAGGTCGCGCAGGATCTGCGTAACATCCGCGGTGATCGGTGCGATGTGCTCGGCCGCCTGCAACGCATCGTCGAGCGTCTTTGCGAAGTCGACCGGCTCCGCCCGGAAATAGTTTTTCAGGAGGAAGTTGTGGTAGTCGAGAATCTCGCCGAGCTTGGACGCAAATTTCTCGCGCAGGAACAGGTCCGAGACCCGCAATGCGCGACGCGAGACCTTGTCCTCGTAAGCCGGTCCAATACCACGGCCGGTAGTGCCGATAGCGCCCGAACCCCGCGCTTTTTCGCGCGCAACGTCGAGTGCGACGTGCGAAGGCAGTATCAGGGGACAGCCGGGGCTGACCTTGAGCCGCTCGAATACCGGCACTCCGGTCGCGACCAGCGCATTCGCTTCGGCAACCAGGGCATCCAGAGCGAGGACCACGCCATTGCCTATCAGGCAGCGGACGCCGTCGCGCAGAATGCCGGACGGAATCAGGTGCAGAACCGTCTTCTTGCCGTCAATGACCAGCGTATGTCCGGCGTTGTGACCACCCTGAAAACGCACGACGGCTGCTGCACGATCGGTGAGGAGATCGACGATCTTCCCCTTGCCTTCATCACCCCACTGGGTGCCAATGACGACGACGTTCTTACCCATTACGGTTTCGTCTCTTGTCTGTAGTTAATCAACCGCGAACCACGAACAGCAGCAACACGCCGGCAATCATGACGACAAGTCCCACCGTACGCAGGTGATTGTCACTTAGCATGGCCATCTGCGCCACTATCTGCCGATACTTGCGCGGACCGACAAACGGCACCATGCCCTCGATGATGAGGACGAGCGCAAGCGCCGTCAGTAATTCGGTCCAGGGCATGCCAGCCCGTTTACTCGCCGCCCGACTGGTTCAGATAGCGGAAGAACTCGTTGTTGGGGTCCAGTACCAGCAGGTCGTTGGATTTGCCCATGGACGTCTTGTACGCGTTGATGCTGCGGTAAAACGCGTAGAACTCCGGGTCCCTCTCGTAGGCGCCCGCATAGATCTCCGCCGCCTCGGCATCCCCTTCACCCCTGATCTTCTCGCTTTCCCGGTTTGCGTCGGCAAGAATGATCGTGCGCTCACGGTCCGCTTCTGCGCGAATACGCTCAGCCTCGGCCCGCCCTTCTGCACGAAGCTCTGCGGCGGCGCGGGCACGCTCCTCGTTCATCTGCGCGTACACGGCGTTCTTGACCTCGTCCATGAGCTCAACCTGTTTAACGCGGAAGTCGATAAGTTCGACGCCCAGATCTTCGGCCGTCGTCGTCGCCGTGACGAGCATGTCGCGCATGAGTTCCGCGCGCTCCGCAGCGATTGCCTCGCGCACCGAGCGCTTGCCGAACTCGGTAACGACCGCATTCTTGATGATCTCACCGAGACGGTCGTTCGCGAACAGGAGACTGCCGCCCGTCGAGGTGTAGAAGCGCACGGGATCTACGATGCGCCACTTGACGAAGAAGTCGACCTTGAGCGCCTTCTTCTCCGCCGTGAACACGCGGTCCGGGCTGTCCTCGATGGTCAGGATGCGGCGCGGGAACTTGCGAACGTTCTGCACCACCGGGATTTTGAAATGCAGGCCCGGCTCGTAACCGGACTCGACGACTTTACCGAGCTGGAGCTTGATCGCCAGCTCGCGCTCGTTAACGGTGAAGAGAGACAGGCCGACGGCAACCGCAATCAGGCCGATAACGACAATCACACGGAACATTGCATTACTCATTGCCGTGTCCTCCTTTCACGACTCTCCAGTTCGATGCGTCGCTCCGGAGATGTCGTGCGCGACTGCTCCGTCAGACGATCGAGTTCCTGGGCGGATTGCCGCTGACCGGCACCTTCGATCAACCTGTCGATCGGCAGGTACAGCAGGTTGCCGCTGCCCTCCGAGTCCAGCAGCACCTTGTTCGTGCTGCCGTATACCTGCTCGACTGCCTCGATGTACAGGCGGTCGCGCGTTACCCGGGGCGCCTTCTGGTACTCGGCGAGTAAAGCAATGAAGCGAGCCGCTTCACCGTCCGCGTCGCGAGTGACGCGATCCTTATATGCCTTGGCATCCAGGATGATGCGCTGCGCGTCACCACGCGCTCGCGGGATTATGTCCCGCGCATACTTCTCGGCTTCGAGCCTGAAGCGGGCGCTGTCGTTCGTCGCCTTCTGTGTGTCGTTGACGGCGGCCTGCACGTCCTGGGGGTAGTCCAGATTGATGATCGAAACCGACGTAATGGTGATGCCCGACTCGTACTGGTCCAGCGTGGCCTGCAGCGTTTCAAGTGTGCGTTGCGCGATACGGTCACGCTCACCGGTTACCAGGGTCTCCAGTTCGCTGGTGCCGATCACTTCGCGAAGCGCGCTCTCGGTCACGTCCTGGACGGTAGCTTCCGGGTCAACGACCTCGAAGCTGTATTTAACCGGATCGGTGCGGCGATACTGGACGACCATCTGGATGAAGACATACTGCTCATCTGCCGTCAGTATCTCCGTACGGAACGGGAAGTTCTGGACCGCGTTGGTGTTGACGATATCGACTGACTCTATCGGGAACGGCAGGTGCCAGTGCAGGCCCGGCATCGTCGTATCCGTGTAGGCGCCGAAGCGCTGCACGACCCCGCGCTCCGCTTCGTCGACCCGGTATACGCCAGTAGCGCCCCAGGCGATCAGCAGCAATCCGATCAGGATGTAACCTCCCGCACCACCGGGCGCGCGCGAGGCGCTGCCGCCTCCTCCGCCACCGCCAAGCAGGCTGCTCAGGCGGCGCTGCCAGTTCTGCACGATCTGGTCCAGATCGTTTGGCTCCTTGTCGCCCCTGCTCCAGGGGTCCTTGCCGTTTCCAGGTTCATTCCAGGCCATAGCTTTAAAACCGGTCCTTCGTAAAGTGGGTCTATTTCAGATTTGCGGTTGCCGCCGTTTTGATGACCGGCAGCGGCTCGAGTAGTTCCGGATCCAGGTTCTCGCGCTTCATGAAACGATTGAGGTCCTGCTCGGGCATTTCAAGTTCCAGCGTCCATCCGCCTTCTTCGTCAACCTGCTCGTTCAATACCGCGCCGAGCTCGAACAGCCGTGCCCGCAGCCGGCCTTGCGACGGTTGCAGGTGGATGAGGCGATGCAGTGTCTTGCGACGCAGCCGGTCACTGATCGCGTCCAGTAAGAGCGGGATTCCTTCTCCGGTTGCCGCCGACAACCACACGGCCCGGCCCCCACCGTCACGATTACTCGTCAGTCGGGGACTGCGGTCCAACAGGTCGATCTTATTGTACACGCGAATCTGCGGCACACGATCGGCTTCGAGCTGCTTCAGCACAGAATTCACCTGCCGTACGCGCTGCCAGCGATTCGGGTCGCTGGCGTCGATCAGGTGCAGGATGAGGTCCGCCTCGCGGGCTTCCTGAAGCGTCGAACGGAATGCAGCGATAAGCTCGTGCGGCAGATCACGAACGAACCCGACGGTATCGGCCAATACGATCTCCGTGCCATCGGGCAGCTCCAGACGGCGAATGGTGGGGTCCAGGGTCGCAAAAAGCTGGTCCTGGACATACACACCGGCATCGGTCAGTGCATTGAACAGGGTCGACTTGCCGGCATTCGTGTACCCGACAAGAGCAACGGTCGGTACTTCGGCACGCACACGGTTCTGCCGGTTCATGGTGCGGCGCGCGTCGACCTGTTCGAGGCGCGAATTAAGCTGCCGAATCCGGCGCCCAAGCAGGCGGCGATCCGTTTCCAGCTGGGTTTCGCCGGGACCGCGAAGCCCGATGCCGCCCTTTTGTCGCTCGAGATGGGTCCAGCCACGTACCAGCCGCGTCGACAGGTGCCTGAGCTGAGCCAGCTCGACCTGCAGCTTGCCCTCGAAGCTGCGGGCGCGCTGCGCGAAGATGTCGAGGATGAGGCCCGCGCGGTCCAGGACGCGGCATTTGAGTTCGCGTTCGAGGTTGCGCTCCTGGCTCGGCGACAGCGGCGCACCAAAAATGACGAGTTCTGCGCCGTTGGCTTCGACGCTCGTCCGCAGCTCTTCTACCTTGCCCTTGCCGATGAAGAATCGCGGCTCCGGCCGTCTGCGGGCGCTGACGATTTCGTCGACGATAATCGCGCCGGCCGAACGCGCAAGCTCCGCAAACTCCGAACGTTCGGAGTCATCCGGTGCGCCGTCGGGGCCCGCGTGGACGAGAATTGCACGTTCGCCGCTTTGCGGTCTTTCAAACAAATGCGCCCTCCTGCAACGAGGGTCGCGTTCTGCAGTTAATCGTCACCGTCTCCTGCGTCATCTGGCAATGGCAGACGCACGTTGCGCGAAGGCACCACGGTGGATATCGCATGCTTGTAGACCATCTGGTTCACGCTGTTTTTCAGGAGCACGACGAACTGGTCGAACGAGTCGACCTGCCCCTGCAGCTTGATGCCATTTACCAGGTAAATGGAAACCGGAACTTTTTCCTTGCGTAAAATATTCAGAAAGGGATCTTGCAATGTCTGCCCTTTAGCCATATCGGGGTCTCCTTATTGTTGATTGTTATTTGAACCCGCATTCCGGTGGCGCCGGTTGCCCTTTTGCGAAGTTCAGCCTAAGCGTCAAAAAAAGTCTATCACAGGCGGGGCGAAACCAAGCCAAAATTCAGTCCTGGCGAGCCGCCAAAGACCCCGATATAGCATCTGTGACGCCGGAATCAAGGGCATCGAAGGCTTTCAGGCCATTTTCGGACCTGAGCCAGGTGATCTGCCGCTTCGCCAGCTGCCGCGTGGCGGCCAACGCCCGACTCCTCGCCTCCTCGAAGCTGCACTCCCCGGCGAGGTGTGACCAGAACTGTCGATAGCCCACTGCGCGCATCGCCGGGCTCTCGCGGCGCAGGCCGGGGCGCCGCATCAGGCGCCTGACTTCGTCCAGGAAACCGGCGTCCAGCATGCGTTCGAGACGCAGCGCGATGCGCTCGTGGAGCAGCGACCGCGGCTCCACCAGCAGCGCCAGCTTCTCGAAGGCGATGTCCTCCGCAGGCGCTGCATCCGTTTCCGACTGCTGCCAGGCGGACAGTGCGCGGCCACTCAGCCGGTATACCTCGAGCGCACGCTGGATGCGCTGGCTGTCGTTCGGATTGATACGCTCCGCGGCAACAGGATCGACCTGCCGCAGCTCTTCGTGGAGCGCCGGCCAGCCGCGCTCCTCCGCTTCGGCGTCGATTGCTGCACGAAGCTCGGCGTCGGCAGCCGGCAGCTCGGCCATGCCCGCAGTCAGCGAGCGAAAGTACATCATCGTTCCGCCCACCAGCAGCGGCGTCCTGCCCGACTCGAAGATCGATCGCATCTCTTCCAGGGCGTCGCGCACGAACTCCCCTGCGGAGTAGCTATCCTCGGGTTCACGTATATCGATGAGACGATGCGGCGTTTCGCCGAGCGTGTCCGCGTCCGGCTTTGCCGTACCGATATCCATGCCGCGATAAACCAGCGCGGAGTCGACGCTGATGACCTCAAAAGGAAAACGACGGCACAACTCTATCGCGATGTCCGTCTTTCCGGACGCGGTCGGGCCCATCAGGCAGATTGCAGTACGGCTTCGGATTACGGTGCCCTTACTGGCCGCGCAGGAACAGTCGGTCCAGTTCCGCCAGCGAGATCGCCGTCCAGGTCGGCCGCCCGTGGTTGCACTGGTCGGCACGCTCCGTTGTCTCCATCTCGCGCAGCAGGGCATTCATCTCGTCCAGCGAGAGCCTGCGGTTGGCACGCACGGAGTGATGGCAGGCCATCGTGGCAAGGAATTCGTCGCTCGCGTCCTCGAAACGACTGCTGCTGCCGGCCTCCCCGATATCCGACAACAGGTCGCGCAACAGGGACTCGACGTCGGCGTCCTTGAGCAACGCCGGCACTTCGCGGACAACCAGCGTTGTCGGCCCTGCACGATGCACCGCAAGGCCGAGCGCCTCGATATCCCGCGACGACCGTTCGACCAGGTCCGCTTCATTCTCCGCAACCGCAATCGTCACCGGGACCAGCAGCGGTTGCCGCACGACAGCCCTGTCGTCGAAACCCCGCTTGAGTTTCTCGTAGGTGATGCGCTCGTGCGCAGCATGCATGTCGACCACGATCAGTCCGTCGCTGTTCTCCGCGAGAATATAGACGCCCGCGAGTTGGGCGATGGCAAAACCCAGCGGCGGCACGTCGCCGGGCTCGGTCTCGATCTGCAGGGCGGCAGAAGCGCCGCTTAGCGCGCCATAGCCGGCAAGCGCCTCACGAACGTTCGCAGGGCCGCTTCGCGCGACGCTCGTGAGCGGCATCGAGTGCTGCGCAGACCCCCGGTAGCGGACGACGGATGCCGGCGCCGGCGCGTGACCGCCCGGCCGTGTATCGCTTAACGCGGCCTCCAGCGTCTGCGACACGATGCCGTGCACTCGCCGGCCGTCCCGGAAGCGAACCTCGTGTTTCGCGGGATGCGCATTCGCATCCACGCCCGCCGGGTCCATCGCCAGGTTGAGCACGTAGGCCGGAAAGCGGCCATGGAAGAGGACGTCGCGGTAGGCATGCTTCACCGCATGCGCCAGGGTCCGGTCGCTGATACTGCGGCCGTTGACGAACCAGTACTGCTGATCCGGCTGACTGCGGTTATAGGTCGGCAATGCAATCCAGCCCTGGATCGCGACACCTTCCGTCTCGTGCTCGAGATGGATCGACTGGTCGGCGAACCCCTCCCCGCACAGCTTGGCAAGGCGCGCGAGCTGCTGTTCTCTACTGGCCGCAGCCGGCAGACTCAGTACCGTCCGCCGATTGTGCGTCAACGTAAACGCGGCGCCCGGCCTCGACAGCGCCAGTCGGCGCAGCCACTTTTCGATATGACCGAACTCGGTTCGTTCGGTCCGCAGGAAGCGGCGTCTCGCGGGGGTGTTGTAGAAAAGGTCGTGCACCTCGACCGTGGTGCCTGGAGCATGGGCCGCGGGGCGCGGGCTACTGATCTCCCCGCCGTCCGCTTCGACCTGCCAGGCGTTGTCTTCCGCTGCGGTGCGCGACGTGAGTACCAGCCGCGCTACCGAGGCGATACTGGGCAGAGCCTCGCCGCGAAAGCCCAGCGACACGACCGCCTCCAGGTCTTCGAGGCTGGAGATTTTGCTGGTCGCATGCCGGGAAAGGGCCAGTGCCAGCTCGTCCCTGTCGATGCCGGCACCGTTGTCGCGCACCCGAATCAGTTTTGCCCCGCCGGCAGCGATGTCGATGTGGATATCGTCGGCACCGGCGTCGAGACTGTTCTCGACCAGCTCCTTGACCACGGACGCCGGGCGCTCGACGACCTCGCCGGCAGCGATCTGGTTGATGAGGTGACCTGGGAGTTGCTGGATGGGCATGCGCGATGACGGATGGGTAAACCCGTCATTTTTTCAAATCGCCGCCGAAATGTCTCGGCCTGCCGGCGTCAGGTGCCAGCGTACAGCGGAATACTGAGGGTCTGACCGACCCGGATCCTGTCGCTGGACAGCTTGTTGGCCGCGCGAATGGCGGCAGGGCTTACGTTGTAGCGCTCGGCGATCTCCGACAACGTGTCGCCGCGGGCAATGACGTGCCGCACCTGCTTTGCCGGCACACGGCGCATTTCCATGGCAATGCGCGTATCCGGCGGCGGGTTGGTATAGAAATAACTGCGTACGCCGGCGAGGATCGCGTCGGCCAGTTGTCCCTGGTGCCGTTTGTCACGCAGCTTCTTTTCCTCGGAAGGGTTCGAGATGAATGCGGTCTCGACGAGTATCGACGGCATGTCCGGCGATTTCAGGACCAGGAACCCGGCCTGCTGGACCGTGCGGCGATGCACCTTACCCAACCGGGCGAGTTCGCCAATCACCTTCGAGCCTACGTCGAGGCTCGCGCTCAACGCCGCACTCTGCGACAGATCGAGCAGCACCGATGCGAGTACCTCGTCCTTGTCTTCGAGAGAGACGCCACCCACGCGCACAGACGCGTTCTCGCGCTCGGCGAGCTGCCGCGCAGCCTCGTCACTCGCGCCCTTGAGTGACAGCGCATACACGGAAGAACCGTTCGCGCGGCGGTCATCGACGGCATCAGCGTGCACGGAGATGAACAGGTCGGCATTATTACGCCGGGCAATTTCCATGCGCCTGCGGTGATCGACGTAGTAATCCCCCGTTCTCACCAGCACCGCTTTCATGCCGGGCTCCGCGTTGATACGCGCGGCGAGCGTGCGGGATATCTGCAACGCCACGTCCTTCTCACGGGTCTTGCCGCGACCGATGGCGCCCGGGTCGTGGCCACCGTGCCCCGGATCTATCGCAACGACGACGTCGCGGCCGGGCTGGTAGGACTGTGACGCGGTCTTGACCGCATGCAGGCTGCCGCTGCGCTGCAGGTCGATGACCAGGCGATCGCCGTACTTGTTGTTGGGGCCCGCGGTGAAGCTTCGCGAGCGCACGGCTTCATTGAGATCGAGCACGACGCGGAGCTGTCCGTTGGCGCGTACCGCGCTGCGGATCGAGCGTACAGACCCGATCCCATTCGGCAGCGACTTGAGCGACTCCGCCAGGCGCGACGATTTCAGGTCGACGACGAGACGATCCGGCCCGCGCAGGGTGAAGATGTTGTGCGCGGCCGGGCGGCTCAGGTCCAGGACGACACGCGTCTTGCCGTTCTCGGACCAGATCCGGATGTTTTCGACGGTAGTAGCCGCCTGCGCTGCCGTGCAGAGCAGGATCAGGACACTACTGACGAGAAAACGCGAAATTCGCATCGCGAAATAACCACCCAAGCCTTGGCTTATGTCGAGTCAGTATACGAATTTCGCGGCGAATTCCAAGAATATTCTTTTCAAAATTAGCAGGATAAAGCTATTTATTAATCTACTGGTTCAGTAGCCGCGCTGATAGCCAGTCGAGCCACGATGCGCTCACCCGCCTGGCTCAGCGCGCTGATCGTCGCGCGGCGGCCGGGTTCTTCGTACTCGAGCTCGACACTGAGATCCGCCTGCGCGGCGATGCCCGGCGCCCGATCCGGCCACTCGACGATGCGGAAGCCTTCGTCGAGTTCGGTCCAGCCCAGGTAGCGAAGCTCGTCCTCACTAGAAACCCTATATAAATCCACGTGATACACCATCCCGCCCGGCAGCTCGTAGGGCTCTACCAGCGTGTAGGTCGGGCTCGGCACCGCGCCTGAATGGCCGAGCGAACGGATCAGGGCGCGCGCAAACGTGGACTTCCCGGCACCCAGGTCTCCCTGCAGGAGCAAGGTCAGGCCCGCCGTGCTCTGTGGCATGGCGGCAGCAAGCTGCGTCGCAAGCGCTGCGGTGGCGCCTTCATCCGGGAGAAACACGCTCATGGATTGACGACGTTCCTGAGTTCGGCGACCAGGTCCGAGGCGATGGTCCCTCGCTCACCGGCGCGAGCGGCAAGATCACCCGCGCGCGCATGGGCCTCGACGCCAACCACCGCCGATGCTTCCTTACCGAGACCCTGCGCCAGCAGTGCGGCAACGATACCCGTCAGGACGTCACCCATCCCCGGGCTCGCCATGCCCGGGTTCCCGGACGTGCACAGCCACGGGACCTTCTTCTTCGACGTCACCAGGGTATTTGCCCCTTTCAGCACGGCAACGCCGCCGTACTTTTCCTGCAGCGCTTGCAGGGCCGCCCGCCGGTCGCCCTGCACTTCAGCCGTCGGCTCTCCCAGTAGACGACCGGCCTCGCCCGGATGCGGAGTGATAATACGGCGTTCATTCTTCGCCGGCGTCTCCGCAAGCAGGTTGAGCGCATCGGCATCCCATACGGCCGGCAACTCGAGTTCGCTCACAACACCGTACAACGCGCGCGCCCATTCCGACGTGCCGAGGCCGGGACCGAATGCGATCGCCGTCGCTCTTTCGAGCAGCGGAGCCAGGGAATCCGCGTCGGCGATGCCATGGCTCATCAGCTCGGGGCGCGAGCCGACGATCACCGTCGCATGCGACGGGTGCGTGGCAATGCTGACCAGGCCCGCGCCCGTGCGGAGTGCCGCCTCGCCGGCCAGCCTGACCGCACCCGGCATGCCCTCGCCGCCGCCGACGATCAGCACGTGGCCGAAATCGCCCTTGTGGGCATTCCGTGAGCGCCGCTTGAGGCAGCGGCGCAGGACCCGGCTCGATATTCGCCGGCTCATGGCCTCGCCATGCGGGCGGCAGTGTTCCGGTACGTCGAGACCATCGAACACGATCACGCCGCAGAGCTCTGCTCCCTCGCCCGCAAACAGTCCCGCCTTCAGCCCGACGAAGGTGACCGTCAGGTCTGCCTCTACCGCCGCGCCCATCACTTGCCCGGTATCACCGTGCACTCCGGTCGGGATATCGAGAGCCAACACGTGGGCCGGGTGGTCGTTAATGGCCGACACGGCCCGGCCGAACTCGCCTGTGACGTCGCGTTCGAGACCGCTGCCCAGAAGCGCGTCCACGATCAGGCCGGCCTCCTCGTCCAGCGCGCCCTCCCACGGCATGACGACCCCACCTTCCGCGGCGAAATCGCCGTAAGCGGTTGCGGCATCGCCCGTCAGCGACTCCGGGTCGACCACCGCCAGCACGGACACGACGATCCCTTCCTGCGCCGCGAGCCGTGCGACGACGTAGCCGTCGCCCGCGTTGTTGCCGGCGCCGCAGACGACTTGCCAGCGCGTCGCATCCGGAAACTGTTCTCGAGCAGCCCGCACCGCCGCGGCCCCGGCACGGGTCATCAGGGTGTAGCCCGGAATGCCTTCGTCCTCGATCGCCGTGCGATCGATCTCGCGCACGGTTGCGACGGAGTAAATTTCGATGGGTAAGGGTCGCATCGGCACGATTATACTGGCAGCAATGAACGAAAGCCGGCAAAGAATCGAAGACCCTGCTGGGCTGAAGGCCGATATCTGCGAATGGGCTCTCGATCTCGGATTCCAGCAGGTTGGCGTTAGCGACATCGACCTCGCTCGAGCCGAATCGCGGCTACGGGAGTGGTTGCACGCCGGGTTTCACGGCCGCATGCAGTACATGTCCCGGCACGGGACCAGGCGCAGCCGCCCACAGGAACTCGTTCCCGGCACGCTGCGCATCATCTCCGCACGCATGGACTACCTGCCGCAGTCGCAGGACCAGGCGATCCCGTTACTCGATCACGACCGTCGCGCCTACGTTTCCCGGTACGCGCTGGGTCGCGACTACCACAAGGTGCTTCGCAGCCGCCTGCGTAAACTGGCGCTGCGCATCGAGGAGCGTGTCGGCAGCTTCGGCTACCGGGTATTCGTCGACAGCGCCCCGGTCCTCGAGAAACCGATCGCAGAGAAAGCCGGTCTTGGCTGGATCGGCAAGCACACGAACCTGATCAACCGTGACGCCGGCTCCTGGTTCTTCCTCGGCGAACTCTACACCGACCTTCCCTTGCCCGTTGATGCGGCCGAAGAGTCCCACTGCGGCACGTGCAGGGCGTGCATCGACGTCTGCCCGACGAATGCCATCGTGGCGCCCTACACGCTGGACGCGCGGCGCTGCATCTCCTACCTGACCATCGAACTCAAGGGATCGATCCCGACGGAGTTTCGAAAGGCGATCGGCAATCGCATATACGGCTGTGACGACTGTCAGCTATTCTGTCCATGGAACAAGTTCGCGCAAACGAGTGGCGAAACCGATTTTGCTCCGCGGCACGAACTCGACGCTGCGGACCTCGTAAAATTGTTCGCCTGGGACGAAGCAACGTGGCTCGCGAAAACGGAAGGCAGCGCCATCCGGCGTATCGGGCACGATCGGTGGCTGCGAAACATCGCGGTGGCGCTCGGCAACGCGAACACGACGCCGGAAGTTATCGCCGCACTGAACAAAAGGCGTGATTCAGGCTCAGAACTCGTAGCCGAGCACGTCGCGTGGGCGCTGGCTCAGCATGACAAACAGGAATAACAACCAGGGGGAAAATATGTTCGAGGCGCCCGCGTCAGAGTATCTCGTGCCGTTCGACGGCTCGTTCCGCGTCAGCAAGGCGAGCACCTCCGCCCTGACCGATCGACACCGGCACAAGGGCAAACATCGCAAGAACGCGACCGACTCGCTGAAACAGCTGCAGCGGGTGCTCGCGGCCGGCGACCGCCACGCGGTACTGCTGGTCTTCCAGGCCATGGATGCCGCCGGCAAGGACAGCACGATCCGGGCCGTCATGCAGGGTGTCGATCCGTCGGGCTGCCAGGTATTCAGTTTCAAGAAGCCGTCGAGCCAGGAACTGGACCATGACTTTCTCTGGCGAACGAGCCGCTGCCTGCCGGAACGCGGGCGCATCGGGATCTTCAACCGCAGTCACTATGAGGAAGTTCTGGTCGTGCGCGTGCACCCGCAGATACTCGCCTCGCAGAAGATTCCAGGGCAGCTGAACCTCGAGACGATCTGGAACGACCGGCTGCGCTCCATCCGCGAGCACGAAGAGCATCTTGCGCGCAACGGCACCGTGATCATCAAGTTCTGGCTCAACGTCTCCCGCGATGAGCAGAAACGACGCTTCCTCGCACGCCTCGACAACCCGAGCAAGAACTGGAAATTCGAGCCACGCGACGTGATCGAGCGGCAGCACTGGCACGACTACATGCACGCCTACGAGGAAGCATTGAATGCAACGTCGCGACCCTGGGCGCCCTGGTATGCAATCCCGGCCGATAGCAAGCCCTACATGCAGGCGCGTGTGGCGGAAATAATCATCAACGCACTGGAGAGCATCGGACTGCATTACCCGGAGCCCAGCGAGGAGGATCGGGTCGCTTTTACCGCAGCGCGACAGGAACTCGAGAGCGATCATTAGCCGCGGCGCAGGCGATTGCCTCACCATAATGTGGTCCAGTCGGCGTTTTTGAGCGCCGAAATTCGCGAAAATTCCAGGGATGGAGCAAGCACTAGCCATTAACTCTGACTACAAGCGCTCGTTGCTGCAGGCCCTCGAGTTGTTCCAGGGCGTGCGCCCGGAAGACGTCCAGGACCTGTTGCAGCGATGCGACCGGCGCGATCTCTCGGCAGGCGAGTTGTTGCTGTCGCCGGGTGCGAAAAACGAGTACGTCTTCATCGTGCTCTCGGGCGGCCTCAACGTGCACGTCGGCTCGCCGGGCGGGCCAGTTGTTGCCACGATGGAAACGGGTGCGTGCGTCGGTGAGATGTCGATCATCGAGGATCGGGACCCGTCCGCGTACGTCATCGGCACGGAGGACACGCACCTGCTCGTCATCCACCAGTCTGTCCTCTGGGACATGGTGGACGCTTCCCACGAATTCGCCAAGAACCTGCTCGTCGTGCTTTCGGAGCGCGTGCGCAGCCATAACCGGGTGATTGCGGACAGCTACGGAGAGCTGCGCAAGTTCGAACGCCATGCCACGACGGATGCATTGACCGGTCTCGGCAATCGCCACGCGATGGAGGACACGTTTCCCCGGGAAATCGAGCGCTGCGCGAAGAACGATGAACCCGTGTCGCTGATCATGGTCGACGTCGACAATTTCAAGGATTTCAACGATCGCTTCGGCCATATCGCCGGCGACCGCGCGCTCTCCGCCGTATCACGCATCCTGCAGAAACAGTTCCGGCCGCGCGATGTCCTGGTACGCTACGGGGGTGACGAGTTCGCCGTTCTGCTGCCGCAGGTGGACGTGGAAGCGGCGCTGGTGATTGCGGACCGGGTACGCCGCTCGGTCAGTGGAGACACGAGCGATAGCAGCGATTCCCTGATCCAGATTCCCGTCCGCATTTCCATGGGCGTCGCGGAACTGCCGCCTCACGGCAACCTCGACAACCTGATCAGGGCGGCCGACGCGGCACTCTATCGCGCCAAGCACGCCGGACGCGATCGCGTCTCCAGCTAGATCGTTACTACAATGTTGTCGATCAGGCGCGCTTTGCCGAGATGCGCAGCCACCAGCACGACAATCTCGTCGCAGTCCCGGTCTGGCGGCTCGAGATTCTCCGCCCGCCGTATCGCCACGTAGTCCGGCACGAAACCGGCGGCTTCCAGTTTAGCCCGGGCCCCTTGCTCGAGTTCATCGTAGTCTCGCTTGCCGTTTTCGAGTTCCGCACCGATCGCCTCGAGCGACGCGTGGAGCTGCGGCGCTATCGCCCGCTCCGCTTCACTCAGGTACTGGTTGCGAGAACTCATGGCGAGGCCGTCCGCTTCGCGTACGGTAGGCGCCGTAATTATCCTGATCGGCAGGCTGAGATCGGCTGTCATATGACGGATGACCAGCTGTTGCTGGTAGTCCTTCTGCCCGAACACGGCGACGTCCGGCTGAACCAGTGCGAACAGTCGTGCCACGACCGTCGTAACGCCATCGAAATGGCCCGGCCGGGATGCGCCACAGAAATTCCGGGTAAGGCCGGGGACCGAGACCACCGTCGCCTTGTCGATGCCGAAGGGATACACCGTTTCGACATCCGGCGCGAACACTGCATCGGCATCGAACTTCTTCAGCCGCTGGGTATCGCGCTTCAGCGTGCGCGGATACTCATCGAAGTCTTCGCCTTCCCCGAACTGCGTGGGATTGACGAACACGCTGACCACGACGCGCTCCGCATGCCGTCTTGCCAGTTCGACGAGACTCAGGTGACCTTCGTGGAGATTGCCCATCGTCGGCACCAGGGCCACGTGATCCCCATCATGCCGCCAGCTCTCGTGCAGCTCGTGCAACTCATCCCGGGTCGTGATTACTTGCATCAGCGTCGTCCCGCTGTCAGGAAAAACAGTGCTCGGGCGCAGGGTAACTGCGGTCCTTCACGGCCGTGACGTAAGCCTGGATAGCCTCCAGCGGCGAAGAATGGCCGGCCTGGAAGTTCTTCACGAAACGCGGCGTCTTGCCCTGGGTGATATCGAGAATGTCATACAGAACCAGTATCTGGCCGTCGACGTCAGGGCCGGCACCGATACCGATCACCGGTACGTCGAGCGAATCCCGGATGGACTTCCCGAGTTCGCTGGGCACGCACTCCAGCAGCACGATATCGGCGCCCGCGTCCTGCAGCCTCTTCGCCGCCCGCTGCATGTCTTTCGCCTTCTCCGTCTCCCTGCCCTGCACGCGAAAGCCGCCGATCTTGTGCACCGACTGCGGCTTCAGCCCGAGGTGCGCGCAGACGGGAATGTCATGGCGCGCCAGGTGCTCGACAATCTCGACCTGGCCCTCGCCGCCCTCCAGCTTGATCATCATCGCGCCGCCTTGCTGCATCATGCGGACCGAATTCTCGAGCGCCTGGGCGGGATTCGCGTAGCTCATGAACGGCATGTCCGCGACCAGGAAAGCCCGCCTCAGCCCGCGGGCAACGGCACGGGAATGGTAGACAACGTCATCGACCGTCACGGGTACCGTCGTATCGTGACCCTGGATCACCATGCCGAGCGAGTCGCCAACCAGCACGAGATCGACACCTGCAGCGTCAACGAGCACGGCAAAGCTCGCGTCGTAGGCAGTGAGGCAGGCGATGGGTTCGCCCTCCTGCTTCATCTTGCGCAGCGTGGAGACATTGACGGGCGGTTCCGGCATGCCCCTTTGCTCGAGCTGGGTATACATTAGCGAATCTCCGTGAAAAGCCCGGCTCGGGCCACGTCAGGCAAGTGCGGCTGTCGTCGGGTTGAAGAAGTGTCGTCCGCCTGTCGTCCGTTCGATCTGGCGAAACAGCTGCTCATAGTCCGCGTCATTGTTGACAGGGTCGATTTGCGACGCATTCACAATCAGGAGTGGACCGTCGTTATACGCGTGAAAGAAGCGTGCGTAAACGTCCGCGAGTTGTTCGAGATACGCGCGATCTATCATTCTTTCAAAGCCGATACCGCGGCGGGCGATACGCTCGAAGAGCACGTCGACCGATGCCTGCAGATAGATGACCAGGTCGGGTACCGGGGCCTCGACCGCCAGCTTGTCGGCGATCTGTTCATAGAGCGCGAATTCGTCCGCATCGAGGTTGAGTTCGGCGAACATGCGATCCTTTGCAAACAGGTAGTCGCAGATCCTGACCGTCGCGAACATGTCCGTCTGCCGCAGCTCCTCGATCTGGCGCGCCCTCGAAAACAGGAAGAACATCTGGGCCGGCAGAGCGGCCGATTTGCCTTCCGTGTAGAAACGCTCGAGAAAGGGATTCTCGAAAGCCTCCTCCAGGATCAGTTCCCCGGAGAGACTTTTCGCGAGCCGCTTCGCGAGCGCCGTCTTTCCCGCACCGATAGGCCCCTCGACGACGATGTAGCGGGGGCTGCCGGCACCTTCGGTGGTACTGCGGGTCGACACAAATTCATTCCTGTCAGGCAATTTTCGAAATACGCGGCTCGCTGTCGTTGACCGGCAGGTCGCGTACTCGGCCGAGCCCCGGTATCTCGAAGTCGGGAGCAATCTCGCGTAACGGCAACAATACAAAATTTCGCGAAGCGATGCCCGGGTGAGGAACGGTAAGCCCCGGCTCGTCCATCGAGAGGTCGTCGTAGGCAAGCAGGTCGAGATCCAGCACGCGGGGACCCCAGTGGACGTCGCCCCGTTCACGGCCACGGGCGCGCTCCATCGCCTGCAGTTGCTCCAGCAAGGCGCGGGCATCCAGGGAAGTACTCAGCAGAGCCGCGGCATTGACAAAGTCAGGCTGCTCGATCCCACCCAGTGGCGCCGATCGGTACAGAGAGGAAGCGGCTATCACGCGCGTCTGGTCGATCCCCTCGAGCATCTCCAGTGCGATCCCGATCTGGCGTGCGGGCCCGTCCAGGTTGCTGCCGAGGCCGACGAGGGCCACTCTGCCCTCGTCGCTCACGACGATTGCCCCGCCTTCGGGCGGCGCCTGCGCCGACGGCTCCCGCGCCTGGCGCGCGGCTTGCGATGGATCTGGAAGGTCTCTGCACGATCGTCAGGCGACTGGTTCTGAACTTCGGTCCAGAATTTCGCGAGCTCACTATCGAACTGACCGACTTCCGCCAGCAACATCATGAAGTCGTACGCGGCCCTGAAGCGCCGGTGCTCCAGCAGGTTCATTGCCCGCTTGCCGCGCGTCGCCGTAAACCGCGGCTGCAGGGCAATCATTTCGCGCATCGGCACCGTGAAGCGGCGCGGTATCGACACCCGCCTCTGCTGCTGCCCCGCCAGTTCATAGGACGCGAGGCTCAGCGCCTGCGATTCCGACATCTTCTCCTCCTCGCGCCGAATGGCGGCGAGGCGCCTGGCGGGCGCCCAGAAGAACACACCGAGCAGAAACATGGGCGTGACCGACTTGCCCTCGTCGACCCGCTTGTCCGTGTTCCTGAGCGCTGCGCGCACGAACTCGGCGAACGCCTCGTCCTCGTCAATTTCCTGATCGACAGACGGGAACAACTGCGCAAATAACCCGTACTCGCGCAGCATGTCGAAGGTCCGCTCGGCGTGTCCGGCCTGAAAGAGCTTGAGGAATTCGTCGAACAAGCGCGCAGCCGGCACGTTGGAGAGCAACTCGACGTTGTCGCGGATGGCCCTGGTGACGGAATCGTCGACCGTGAATTCGAGTTTCGCGGCGAATCGCACGGCGCGCAGCATTCGCACCGGATCTTCGCGGAGGCGCTTATCCGCGTCGCCAATCAGGACGATGTGCTTTTCCCTGATATGGTCGACGCCGCCGACGAAATCCCAGATGCTGTGGTCCGCTATGTTGTAGTAAAGCGCGTTGCAGGTGAAATCGCGGCGCCAGACGTCTTCCTCGATAGCACCGTAAACGTTGTCACGGATGATTCGACCCTCGTCATCGTGCGCATGGTCGTCGTCTGCATGATTGGCGGCCGCACGGAATGTCGCAACCTCGATAATCTCCCGGCCGAAGCGCACGTGCGCAAGCCGGAAGCGCCGCCCGATCAGGCGGCAGTTCGAGAACAACGCGCGCACCTCGTCCGGAGTTGCATCCGTGGCAACGTCAAAGTCCTTCGGGTGCAGCCCCACCAGCGCATCACGTACACAACCCCCGACCAGGAACGCCTGATAACCGGATTTATGCAGTCGGTACAGTACCTTAAGCGCGCTCTTGGAGACTTCGTCCCGAGAGACGCCGTGGGCTGAGCGGGGGATGATCTTGGGACCTTTCGATGCAGGTTTCCCGCTGTTCTTCAAATGATTTCCGCTTGAGGATTAAATATGCGGCCGTATAATAGCAGCCCCTGCCTGACCGGGGCAGACAAAAAAAGACCTCCGCTCCCTTCGTCTAGCGGTTCAGGACGCCGCCCTCTCACGGCGGTAACAGGGGTTCGAATCCCCTAGGGAGTGCCAAATAAAGAAAGGCCCGCCGTGTGCGGGCCTTTTTTTATTTTGTGTTTCCTGTGGAGGACTCGGACCGCTGGTTCGAACCG
>Ga0209536_100004412_pt1 | contig 22210 bp, 21 predicted proteins | sample DeeMarSeWOR28_12_FD_187461 | JGI IMG/M metagenome (GOLD analysis project Ga0209536, IMG submission 187461) | Marine sediment microbial communities from White Oak River estuary, North Carolina - WOR-2-8_12 (SPAdes) (version 2) | ecosystem: Environmental > Aquatic > Marine > Intertidal zone >... | reverse complement strand
GCTATGATCAGGAACTTGAAAAGCTTGCGCTTCTGTCCTGAAAACTTACGAATTGTTGTCGGATTGATTTGTGATACAGTCCTGTGGTAGGAAGAGATTCTCATGGGGGTGATGGATAAGCCTATGAAAATGCGCATGAATTTCCTAGATGAGATCATGAAAAATGCCCATTTGAGCGGCCCTGAAAAGTTCAAGCAAGCCTTTAAATCTCAAGTCTTTATGACATGTGAATTCAGGGATCACATCAATGTCTGGTTGACCGAGATAAGAAGCCTCTCCCCGCATAACCAGGGGATTTACAACAGGAAAAGAAAGGAATACGAACTACGTTTTGAAAGAATAGTCCGAGAAGTTCAAGAAGACGGGGAAACGGATCTATTCAAAGATATTGATCCGAAAATCGCAACCCTGGCCGTTTTGGGTATGTCCAACTGGCTATTGAAATGGTACAGCCCTGACGGCTCATTCACGCCAGATGCCATCTTTGATGCGTTTTATCTTCTGATAACTCAAGGTTCCATTGCGGATAAAACCTAGATAGCGAAGGGGTATTTTCTTCTTGACAGAGGCTTTTTGCTTATGCAAAAACCATCCAACCGGTTGGTTTAATTTTACGCGCAAGACATTTAAGAATTCACAAATAAAGGTTCTTAGTGGGGTATAACCCTACTGATGTTACCGAGACCGCACTCGCGGCACATCTCGATGTAAGGAGGTCAAAAAATGATTACTGCAGGTATAGACGTCGGCACGGGGAGTATCAAGGTTTTAATATTGGATGGAGATCAGGTCCTATCAAAAGTCAGGTTTATTTCAGAGATGGAGGAATCCAAGGGGATTGAATCCGCCTTTGATGATGCCCTTTCCAAAGCGGGGATTGGTGCCGACTCTGTCGCTTTTGTAACGGCTACGGGATCGGGCGCAAAAAACGCTGCCAATGCCCATGAGACTATCACAGACATCACTTCGGCGGCCAAAGGAACCTCATATCTAATTCCAGAAACAAGGACTGTTATTGATGTGGGTTCCGAAGAGGCAAGGGCAGTCAAATGTGATGGGGCGGGTGATGTTTTGGATTTCGCCACAAATGAAAAATGTGCGGCTGGAGCAGGCGCGTTTATTGAAGCCATGGCCAGGGCCGTTGAAACGGACTTTGAACAATTTGTATCTCTCTATTTTGAATCAGATAAAGATATCCCCCTAAACGCGCAATGTGCTGTTTTCGCTGAGTCTGAAGTGGTTTCACTCATTAATTCCGAGGCAACCACCGCCGATATTTCCCGGGCGATAAATCGCGCTATAGCAGAGAGGACGTCATCCATGACAAGGCGGGTTGGCGTAGAGCAAAAAGTCGTTTTGATTGGAGGGGTTGCACTCAATGCAGGTTTCGTGGATGCCTTGGGAAAATTTCTAAAAACTGAAATCACTTTGTCTGAGGATCCAATTTTCGTAAATGCCTTGGGCGCTGCCCTGATAGGACGGGAAAGGAGTTGAAGATGGCGGAAGGGAAAGAATATTTCAGGTGGACGGAATCAAAGGTTGTAAATGAAGACATTGATTGGAAAAAAGCGGATGTCATTGCGGCGGGTGTGGATGTGGGTTCGGTAAGCTCACAGATGGTTATTCTGGCTGATGGGGAGATTTATGCCTACAGCAACACCCGCAGTGGTTCCAGCAGCCCAAACAGCGCCAAGAAGGCCGCGGACATGGCTTTAGAGGATACGGACCTGAAACTGGAGGATATTCATTATATTGTGGGTACGGGTTATGGCAGGGTTAACATCCCTTTTGCAAACAAGAGTATAACAGAAATCTCCTGTCACGGGATAGGCGCAAATTACATGTATGGTTCTTCAGTTAGGACACTACTCGATATGGGAGGGCAGGACTGTAAGGCCATACACATCAATGAGAAAGGTAAGGTCACAAATTTTTTGATGAATGATAAGTGCGCCGCGGGCACGGGGCGAGGTATGGAAGTGATTGCCGAACTGCTGGCTGTTCCAGTGACCGACATTGGCGACAGATCACTTGATGTTAATGAAGAGCCCTCGCCTGTGAGCAGTACCTGCGTGGTCTTTGCGAAATCAGAAGCCACGGGACTCTTGAAAGATGGGTGGTCAAAAAATAAGGTTTTGGCTGCCTACTGTCTGGCCATGGCCCAAAGAGTCAATGACCTGCTGCAAAGAATAGAGGTTGAAAAGGATTTCGCCATCACGGGTGGGATTGCGAAGAACTCGGGCATTGTGAAAAGGATTGAGAGAATCCTGGGGGTCGAGGCGCTAGAACCAAAACATGATCCACAAATTGCCGGTGCACTGGGTGGCGCACTCTATGCACAGGCCCTTTATAAAAGGAAAAAATCAAAATAAAACTAATTTTTTCTTGACCGTTGTATTGTTTCTCTCAGACGTCTTTTTGAGCATTCATAAAACGAAAATCCGTCTGGCTCAAAGGTTGTTTCTTAACTATTTGACCGAGGCAATAGGAATGGGAGGGTTAATTAATGTTTGAAAAATTTACAGATGCATTTGAACTTCGACATGAATATGCCAAGGATTGGAAAAGAAGGACTGGGGGTAAAGTGGTGGGTTTTCTTTGCAGTTATGCCCCTGAGGAGATCTTGTATGCCGCCAATATCCTTCCGGTCAGGCTCATAGGTGCTCAACAGTCATCAGACCTCGTGGAAAAGTACATCGCCTCTAATATTGGCTGCTCCTTTTGTAGGGATTGTTTGGGCCAAGGATTGGAAGGGAAGTATGATTACCTGGATGGAATTGTTCAAGGTCAAACATGCCTGCATACAGGTGAAGTCTATTGGATATGGCAAAAACACATTCCCATAGAATTCTCCTATTTCCTAGGCGTCCCCCATAGCACCCAAGGTGTGGGAAGATATGAGTACCTGGCTGAAGTATACAGGGAGTTCAAGGACGCGTTGGAAGAATGGACCGGAAAAGAAATTACAAATGAAGATCTGGATCGGGCCATCGATGCTTTCAACACCAACCGAAGCCTCATAAGAGAAATATTCGAGTACCGTAAGAAAGATGACCCCCTGGTGACAGGTGCTGAGGCACTCGACTTGGCATTGTCTGCCCAGATCATGGACCGCCAAGAACACAACGAAATGATGCAAGAAGTCCTACGTGATTTACCGAATCGGGAGATGGACAGAGAGACGGGAACAAGAATAATGATCATAGGGAGCGTGAATACAGATCGCGAATTCATGCAGCTGGTGGAGGAGGAGATGGATCTTCCCGCAACCATAGTCATCGACGACACCTGCACAGGGATGCGATATAATTTCAATGATGTCACGCCCCAAGACGATAGGCTATTGGCCATATCTATCCGTTATAATCACAGGCCCCCTTGCCCCAACAAAGATTGGCCAAAGAGAAGAAGGACGCCTTTCATTAATCACTTATTGAAGGCCTATAAGGTTGAGGCAGCGATATTGTTTAACCACAAATTCTGCCAACCGCATATGCTGGATAATGCTTACATTGAGGAAATGTTAAAGAAAAAAGATATTCCCACGCTGCAGCTGGAATTTGATATCAGAATCCCAATAGGCCAATTTAGGACCCGTGTGGAGGCCATGCTTGAGACAACGATGGATATTATTTAGGGGCCTATAACGCAAATGTGATCATAAAATTTTTTTGTGGAGGTAGTTTATGAACTCGCAAAAGACAAAATATCAGACGGCGCCGATGAAGCTGTGGGATGAGGTAAAGCAGCTTAAGCAAAAATATTTTGAAGAGTACCGGGATGCTAAGAAAAATGGGCGCATCCGCATACTTTCTGCAACCTCTTTAAGTCTTAGTATGCACGCGGGGTTCAAGGATGCAGTCATTATGGGAGCGGAGCCATTCGCAGCCAACATAGCCTTTCACAGGGACTTTTGTATCAAGTGCCTGGAGGAATGTGAAAAGCACGGATTTGGGAGAGAAATATGTGGTTACAGCAAATGCGTTTGGGGAGCCATGTATTTGAACAAGAATGTTATGCCCGATGGTGAGATTGTGGATGAATGGATGAAGCCGGACGTGGGGACCAGTACCTCCCTTGCTCCCTGCCATGTTAAATGGTTCCAATCTTTGGGTGAGGCATCTGACACGCCCATTTACCCGTTCGATCTCCCAAAGGCCTATCCCTACAATAATGAAAATATTCTTGATTATCTAACCAAACAAGTCCTTGATTACATTGAGTTTGCCGAAAAGACCACCGGCAAGAAATTTGATGATGAGATCTTCATTGAATCGGTGATCAATGAGGGCCGATCCTTCAAATTGTGGACACAGATCATGTTGCTCAACCAGAACACCCCAGCGCCGTTGGACGAAAAAACAATCTTCTCATTTATCACGCCCAACCTGATGAGGCCTTTCAGGAAGGAAACCGGGGATTTTTATCAAAGGCTCCTCGATGAAACTGCAGAGAGGGTGGAGAAAGGGATTGCCGCCGTAGGGAATGAGCAATTCAGGGTCATTACGGATGCCATCCCTCCATGGCCCAATTTGCAACTATACAGATATATGGAAAAGGAGTATGGCGTGGTTGTTCTCGGCTCGCCCTATGTTATCTGTCTTGCTGGTACGTGGATGTTCGATGATGATGGTAAGCTCATTCCCACGCCCACGCCTGAAGAGGCCGGCATGAAACTTGACACAAGAGAAGCCGCGGTTAGAGCCCTTGTCTGGTACAAATCGCATTTTGCCACGGAGACGCCTTATAACATAGCCTGCGGTGAGGTGCTGCACCACCTGGCTTTGACTGTTGCAAAACAATGGCACGCTAATGGGGGTATTCTGCACCAGAATCGGGGTTGCACGATGCAGGCATTGGGCAGCATTGAAAGTAGAAATGCGCTGGCAGAGGCGGGTATCCCCTGCATAAACTATGAGGGAAACGACGCTGATCCCAGGGATTTTGACATGCCCAATCTGAAAAGGAAATTCGACATCTTTTTTGAAGCCAACAAAGTGAGAAGGCTAAAGAAAGCGGCCTGAGTGTTTCTAAATTGCCGAGACGGGATTACGGAGCAAAGATTGGCATTCTGCCGTGTGATACCCGTTGGTAGCGCGAGTGAGGTTTTGAGCGAGGACGAGCGACCAACCTTTAACGAAAAAAGGATTTTTCCAGAGGGTAATTTAAGCGATGAGTTATAAAATCCCTGAAGATTGTATATTTTGCGGCACATGTGCGGAAGAGTGTCCCACCAAGGCCATATATGAGGGAGAAGAACAGTACCATATTGATCCGGAAAAATGTAACGAATGTGTCGGTTTTTTCGAGTCCCCGCGATGCGCCGAGGCCTGTCCCCTAGAATTACCTGAGCCGGATCCTGAACAGGAGGAGAGAAAAAGCTCAGTTTCAAAATAAGTGTTGATCGGTTCACTGATCTGCTAAATAGAAAGGAGGATTCTGTAAGAGCTGAGGGCAATGGATGCACACCATTACTTTATTTAATGAGGAGGAGGTATAAGAATTATGGACGATATCAAAGCGATTGACATCAATAATTGGCCTACCCAAGTTGAAGGACTGGACTATGACTACAACAAGTTTCAGGAATGGCGGCAGATGGCCCAGACCACCTTTAAGCCCATGTTCCCTACAGGGAGGTTCCCGTTCACGCCTGAAGAGAGAGAGAAATTCAAATATCTCTACGGGACCGTCTTTTATCCATATGAGTCCGTGGATAAGCTGGTGGAGGCGATGGACAAAGAGGGATATGACAGGGTTTGTCTTTGCGCCTTAAGGATGTGGTCTTACCGAAGGACCTTTGAATTGATCGTGGATTATACGGAAGAGCACATCTATGAGTTAATGAAGCAGGCCAATGGACGGATCATTGGTGTAGCCGGCTATAATCCTTTCAGGATCCCGGAGAGCATTGAATGGATAGAAAAGTCCGTTACGGAATATGGGTTCAAAATGGTATTTGCCCATCCCATTACCTTTGGTTTGCGCTTCAACGACAAAAAGATGTATCCGCTTTATGCTGTGTGCAATAAACTGGGGATCCCCGTTTCCATTCAGGTTGGGCATTCGGCAGAGCCCCTTCCAAGCTGGGTGGGTCACCCCATAACCGTTGATGAGGTGGTGCTGGACTTCCCCGATCTCAAGATGAACCTATCACATACCGGTTATCCCTGGAGATTGGAATGGCAAGATATGCTTTGGAAACATCCCAATGTCTATGGTGATCTTGCCGCCTATATGCCGAGCGGCCTTGATAAAGAAACGCTTGATTTCATCAATAGCGGTGTCGGACGTCTAAAGGTGATGTGGGGAACCAATGGATTTGGTCTGAAGCGAGGCAAACAGGAAATCCTGGGAATGGATTGGAAGGACGAAACCAAAGCCAATGTGCTTCGTAATAATGCGGTCAGGTTTCTGGGCCTGGAAGAGTGATTCTTTTTGCATTGCGTTCTTTTCGGGTACGCTTTTTTGATACCGCATTACACATAATAATTTATGAACAAATGATAGGAGGAGGAAGAAAATGGCCATAAAAAAAGTTGCTATAGTAGGACTGGGCCTCATGGGAAGAGGGATCTTACAGGTATGTGCGCAATCAAACATGGAAACCTATGGTTATGACGAACTAGAGGAGCAGGGACCGAAAGCGCTTGCCTTTATCGAAAAGAATATTGACGGCAGAATCAAAAAGGGCAAGATGACAGAAGATGACAAAAAAGGCATCATGGGAAACATCAAGCTGGTCTCCAGTCTCGAGGACCTGAAAGATGTGGACCTGGTTATCGAGGCTGTGTTCGAAGATCTCAAGGTAAAGCAGGATCTGTTCAAGAAACTGGATGAAATTGTCCAGCCCAACTGCATCCTTTCCTCTAATACTTCCGCCCTTCAGGCGACGCCCATGGCTTCGGTCGTGAAAAGGGCAGACAAGTTTATCATCATCCATTTCCACCAACCTCCCACACATATGAGGCTGATAGAGGTTGTCCGTGCGCTTCAGACCAGCGATGAAACCACGGCAGCCGCTATGGAATTTTGTAAGACCATTGGTAAGGATCCTGTAGAGATCAAGGTGGATTGTCCCGGATTCTTGACCAACCGCACCATGGCTCCTCTCTTGAACGAGGTTGCATATTGCATTTATGAGGGTGTAGCGAGCATGGAAGACATTGATAAGGCCTTTATTTCAGGCTTTAACTGGCCCGTTGGCCCTGTTGCACTCATGGATTTTATCGGTCTGGACACGGTAGAGCATGTCCTGAAAGACCTGCACATTAGAAGAGGGGGGGATAAGTATTGCATGTGCCCCCTCATCGGGAATCTCGTGGCGGCCGGCCGTTTGGGCGTGAAAAACGGGATAGGTTTCTACGATTATAGGAAGAAGAAATAGCCGGCTTTCTTGCCTGGGGATTTCCGGGTTGGGTGGGGAGGAACGGTCTGACCCTTAATACGTCGTCTGATTTCAGTGTTAGGAATCGCATAATTCTTCTTATACCGTAGGCATTCGGCATGTTGATTTTATGTGAGGCAGCCGTCCCTCCCCCTTTTATTTCAAAACGAGGTGGTCGCCTAAATTCCCCCAACTTTTCTCCTTCGGCTCGTTTTGCGTCTGGTTTTACCGATAGGTATCTGTTTCTCTCACCGCTGCGGCCGCCTTAAATAGCTCAGAGAGCGTCACGGAGGTTGATTGAGGAGGATGGAAGGGCTGCAGCTGCCACGCTGCGGCTTTTCTATGTGCAATTTAAAGACCCAGGCACCAGGACTTGGCCAGGTAGAGAAGCTTCGCAAAGACCAATTCTCTTTCGCCAGAATACCTCGCCATGAAGGTAGACCGGTTAGAGGGGGACACGCCGCAGGGATGCGGAGGGAGCTTGACCTGTTCCGATCGCTCTTATTGACAGAGCTGGATCTTGGGCGATATATTTTTGATATTTGGGATTTGGCAATGAATCAGTTTTCCCTGACAGATGAAAAAAAGGATTTTGCCAACAGGGTTCTGCAACTGGCACGGACTGAACTTGAATCAAAGTCGAGTGTCATCGATGAGCAGGCCCGATACCCACGAGAGGTCATCAAAAAGTTTGCTGAATTTGGCCTCTTCGGTTTGGCTGTCCCCAAAAAATACGGGGGAAGCGGACGCCCCCTTCTTGACATTTGCCTGGCTATAGAGCAGGTGGCGCGCGTTGATAATTCGGCTGCCCTGTGCGTGGGCGTGAATGTGGGGGGACTTTCGCCTATACTTCAAGGAGGCAATGAAGAGCAAAAGGGAAACTATCTCCCAAGGATAGCAAAGGGCGAGTCTATTATCGGTGTTGCCTTCACAGAGCCAGAGGCGGGTTCCGATTTGGGCTCACTGCGCACGCGTGCCGTAAGGAGAGGTGATCACTATGATATTAACGGGAGGAAGTGTTTTATAAGCAATGCCGGTGTGGCATCCGGCTACTCCCTATTGGCCCGCACGGGCCCCGGGAAGGCGGGGATCAGCGCCTTTATCCTTGATGCGGATGTCCCTGGGTTGGAGATCGGCAGAATCGAACGCAAGATGGGGGCACGTGGGTCACCTACGGGCGAATTAATTTTTGAAGACTGCAAAATCCCGTTGGAAAAGCGATTGGGGCAGGAGGGTGCTGGTTTTGATCTGGCCAAGGGGATGCTCCGCTTAACGCGTCCACTCATTGGTGCTCAAGGTGTGGGATTGGCAACAGGCGCTCTTGAATACGCCTTAGAATATGCTCGAGAATACAGGGAACGTCTTCTCTCTTCATTCGACATCATTCAATACATGTTGGCAGACATGGCCATCAAGACTGAAGCGGCAAGACAGCTGGTCTATCAGGCGGCCTCTTTGGTTGATGCAAACCACTCGGAGGCCTCCAAGTTTTCATCCATGGTCAAATGTTTTGCCTCGGATGTGGCTATGGAGGTAAGCACTGACGCGATACAGATCTTTGGGCTTCGCGGATATTCGAGCGATTATCCGGTTGGCAGATTTATGCGGGATGCCAAGCTTTTTCAAATTTACGAGGGGACGAATCAAATTCAACGGGTTACCATTGCAAAGGCCCTGCTTGCAGTACCTAGTGATTAGTATTCCTGACCAACGAAAGTGGACATGAAAGTCCCAATAAGCAAAAACAGGACGCTATAATGACCGAGCATTATCAACTTACAAGCGAACAAAACATATTGAAAGAGACAGTAGGGCGCATGGCGCAAGAAAAGATCGGACCCTATGCTGCGGAGATAGATGAGACCGGTGAATTTCCATGGGATGTGCACGGGCAACTCAAAGAGCTGGGTCTGTTTGGGCTGGTCATCCCAGAGGATTATGGGGGAAGCGATGCAGGTATGCTCTCTGCCGTCTTGGCTTTGGAAGAGATCGGTAGGGTTTGCTCATCTTCCGCAATAATCTGCGCCGCCCCCATCGTGGTAGGGAGAATCATTCTTGAATCAGGGAATGATGAGCAGAAAAGGAAATACCTCCCCCAGATTGCCTCTGGTGAAACCATACCTGCCTTTGCCCTCACCGAATCGGATGCTGATTCGGACCTGGCCAGACTGACGACCAAGGCGGATAGAGAGGAGGATCGTTATATTATTAATGGGAGGAAGTACTTTATCCCCTTAGCAGACGTGGCTGGACTGATGACGGTTTTTGCCAGGACCGGCCAAGGCAGCGCGATGGACGCTGTCAGCGTCTTTGTGGTCGAAAGGGAGAACCCTGGGTGGTCTGTGAGTCGAATAGAGAGAAAAATGGGGACCCAGGCAATACACGACTGCGAACTGATCTTTGAGAGGTGTGTGATTCCGGAAGCGAACAGGCTAGGGAAGGATGGGGGAGGTTTCATCATCGCCATGAGAAGTCAGGAAGTGAGTTGTATCCTGACGGCCGCGCGGACGATAGGGTTGGCACAGGGCGCATTCGACTATGCACTGGGGTATACCCAGGAACGCATCCAGTTCGGACGTTCCATTTCATCATTTCAAGGTATCCAGTTCATGTTGGCTGACATGGCCATGCAGATAGAGGCAGGGCGCTATCTTCTTTACAAGGCAGGGGCGGAAATGGATCGTGGAGCAGATGAGGGATATCTCTATGGTTCCATGGCCAAGTGTTTCGTGACTGACATGGCGATGAAACTGACCACAGATGCAGTCCAGTTATTGGGTGGCTACGGTTATATGAAAGATCATCCCCTGGAGCGGATGATGCGGGATGCCAAACTCACCCAGGTGGTAGATGGAACCAACCAGAGCCGACGTCTAGTGGTGGGTCGTGAGATATTGAAAAGATATCCAACAACGGTATGATTAAGGCGAAAGCAGGACTTATCGCATAGGTTGAACGCTTCCTACACGAAGATTGTTAATCAACTAAACGGGGGCTTACACAGGGGCATAGAAAATGCTTTTGCAACAGATCATTAATGGCCTCGCCCTGGGAAGTATTTATGCCTTAATCGCTCTCGGCTTTTCCATTATCTATAAGTCGACGGATATTCTCAATCTTGCCCATGGCGAATTGATGATGATTTTCTCTTTCTTCGCCTTGGTGTTTCTCACAAAATATCATTTTCCGTTCATATTGGCTTATGTGTTGGTCCTTTTTTTGGCCGGGGTTTTGGGTCTTGTGCTGGATCGTCTGATCTTCCGGCCCCTCATCGGCTATCCTCTTTTTCCCGTTGTTATGGCGACCCTGTCAGTGGGAATCATACTGCGAGGCCTAGCCGGAATGATATGGGGATATACCGATCGTGTTTTGCCCTCTCCGCTCAGCGAAACCCCTGTGAAGATCTTTTCTTATGTCATCACATCTTCCCACCTCAGTATTGTGGCTATCTCACTAATCCTCATGATTGTCGTGGGGATCCTCTATAAATATACAAGGATTGGGACGGCCATGAGAGCCAACGCCCAAGATCCCATTGCCTCCTACCTGTGCGGTATATGGGTCAAGCGCGTACATTCCATCGCCTGGATCTCGGGAGCCATGTTAGCCGTTGCCGCGGGGATGTTGGTTGCACCCATTGTTTTTCTGAGCCCGGCTCTCAGTCACGTGGGTCTCAAGGCATTTCCTGCCGCGGTGCTTGGCGGATTCGGCAGCATCCCGGGCGCAGTGGTAGGTGGTTTCGTCTTGGGGGTTTCTGAGATTCTAGCCGGGGCATACATCCCAGCGAGCTTAAAAGACTCTTTTCCATGGGTGGTTGTCTTCATTGTCCTACTTATCAGGCCAGAAGGATTATTCAACGTATACGAAAAGCGAAAAAGGGTCTAGAGAAAGGCCCAGATCAAAAGTTTTTAGGATTCCCTGTTTCACGTAGGAATAGATAATGTGTGAGATCTTTGCTAAATCCCGAAAAAGGGGAAAGGAGGTGATGAGTCATTGCATGGGCTTAGGCGCGGTCTTTTGGAAAAACTGAAGAGAACTCTTCAAGGGCCAAAGGAGGAAGAATCATGAAAACAGTAGAGGTCAAGAGGGTTTTAGGATTAGGGCTTTTTGTAGTTATCGCTTCTATCTTTACGTTGGCCCTTATGGACAAGGCAAGGGCTGCTGAAACCCGAGGTGTTACTCCAACCGAAATTCGTATCGGCTGCATTCCCGACTTTACGGGGCCTGCGGCTCATGGCGCCAGAAAGAGCGTCTGGGGAATTAGGAATTATTTTAATGACGTTAATGAGCAGGGAGGAATCTACGGCCGAAAAATCAAATTTTTTGTCGAGGACGGAAAATACAATCCCAGTGTCGCTCTGAACGCCTTCAAGAAGTTGGTTCTGAAGGATGAGGTATTTGCCATGACATTCAATCTGGGATCAGGAATGGTCAAGGCCCAGTTACCCTTGATTGAGCAGTACAAGGTGCCGCTGGTGGGCCCGGGCGTTCAGTCATCATGGATTTCCGAACCACCCAAAAAATACATCTTCAGCACCATGGTTTCCATGGGGTACTGTTCTCGTGTTTTGATAGATTATGTGGTCAATGATTTGGGTGACAGGAAGCCTCGTATTGGTGTGCTTTATATGAATACGGAAATGGGTCAAGAGGCCCTCCGGGAGATCAAGGAGCATGCAGCCATGTACGGGTTTCAGATCGTTGCGGAGACGAGTTACAGCCCTCGCGATATTGATGTGGCAGGACAGGTTGCCAAACTGAAGAGCGCAAATGTGGATTATGTGGTTGTGTGCGCCATCAGCCGGGGAGCGCCATATGCCATGAGAGAAGCGGCCAAGCTTGATTGGAAGCCCCAGTTTCTGATTCCAGGCAACGGATCCAGTGAGCATATCTTTCGGCTGGGTCGAGAGGCCATGTTTTATGGAAAGCCCCCGCTCGGAGCCTCAGAATACCTTCCCATTTCCGCTGATTCTAAGGCCAAGGAACTTTGTCAGAAATGGGTAAAAAAGTATGAATATAAAGATAAGCTCGACACCAAGTCTCTCTATGGCCCCAGCTACGCCAGTGTCGTGGTGGAGGGTCTCAAGCGGGCCGGTAAGGATTTGACCGTGGAAGGCTATGTGAGGGCCTTGGAAACGATAAAGAATTTCGACAATCTCGCGCAGGCACCGGTCACCTTTGGTCCCAATATCCGCCAGGGCGTCAAGGGGGTCGTTCTGTATCAAGGAGTCCCTGGACCTGGTGGGGTTGGCAGATGGGGGATAGAAAAACTCTGGGTTCAACCAAAGAAACCGTAGTTCTCTCGCATAGGAGAATTAGGATGGCAGATCTTAAAACAACCATAGGCGGCCTGGCATTGGAAAATCCCATTCTGGTCTCCTCGGGTCCCCTCACGGATACAGAGGAAATTCTTCACAGGGTGGATGATTTTGGAGCGGGTGGCGTCGTTTTGAAAACCGGTCTGATCGACGATGATTTCAAAACGGTCTACAGGCCCTATGAACCTGAGACCTACGGGCGGTGTTTGCAGAGCTACATACGCTGTCACGATGGCCAGATGCACTGTGACAGCATGTCCCGCTGGCCCATAGAGCGGTGGGCGGAGTGGATTGCCAAGAATAAGGGCAAGTTCCGGATGAAACTCATCGCCAGTGTAGGGGGGGTTTCTCTGGAGGGTTATGCCAGGGGGGTCAGGCTTTTTGAGGAGGCGGGTGCTGATGCGGTGGAGGTCCTCATCGCCTGTCCTGCCCCGTGGTTTTATCCGTTCAAGTATACCATGACCACGGACCCGGAAGTGATTGAGGAGATTGCCACAGCGGCTAGGGAGAGCGCCAAGAAAATCCGGATTGGTGCAAAGATTTTCCCTTGGCCCAGAAAACTGACCTATATCATGAGGGACCTCAAATACGATTGGGTTACATTGGGAGGGGTCTTTTTGGGCGCCCCTGAGGTTGACCTGGAGAGCGGGGAGCCCAAGTTCGTCTCTGATGCCTCTATGGCTGGGATGGGACCGGCCAAGCACATGGCCTTGAGGGCCATGATGCACGCCCCGGACGTTGTTCAGCAGATGGATATCTCCGGTCACGGCGGTATCCAGACGTGGCGCGATACAGCGGAGATGATTCTTTACGGGGCGAGCTCGGTTCAGGCGCAGACCCTGTTCATGATGAAGGGTCTGCGGTGCATCAATGAACTCAAAGAAGGCCTGGCCAATTACATGGATGAAAAAGGTTATGCCAGCATTAAAGAGATGCGTGGTACTATCCTTTCCAAACTCATAGATTGGCCCCACATAACCCAGGTTATGGAGGAGACCTATCCCAGGCTAAAGGGTACTGTTGTATCCGAGATTGATCCGAATCGATGCATGTCTCCCTGCAGGAAGGCTTGTCCTATCCACATGGATATCCAGGGTTACCTGCGTCTGGTGGGGGAGGGAAAAATTGAAGAGGCCTATCAACTCCTCCGGCGCACCAATCCTATCCCGGCCGTCTGTGGTCGGATCTGCCATCATCCCTGCGAGCTAGTTTGCAAACGGGGCTATCTTGACCAGAGCCTGGGCATTCGGGCCATCAAGCGGTTCATTACCGAGCAGGTTGATATGGATTCTCTTCCTGTGCCCAAGATTACTAGAAATGACAAAAAAGTGGCCATTATCGGCTCTGGTCCAGCTGGTTTGGCCTGTGCCCACGACCTGGCCCTGAAAGGGTACCAAGTCACAATCCTCGAGGCGCTTCCAGAGGTGGGGGGCATGCTCCGGATGGGTATCCCTGAATTTCGCCTCCCAAGGGAGATCCTGGACAAGGATATCGCTTACATTCAGAGGCTGGGAGTTGACATGAAGACCAATTCCCCAGCAGAAGCCAAAGATCTTGAGGCCTTGAGAAGCCAGTATGATGCCGTCTTCATTGCAACAGGAGCCCATAAAGAAACAAGGCTGGGCGTGCGGGGTGAGACCTCTACAGGCGTTCTGCCTGCCCTGGAATTTTTGAAGACCGCAAACCAGGGCAAAGATTTGTATGTGGGGAAAAGGGTGGCAGTGATCGGAGGTGGCAATTCCTCTATTGATGCTGCCAGAGTAGCGCGCCGCCTGGGGGCCACTTCAGTAACCATCCTCTATCTATTTAATCGCGTAGACATGGAGGCGGCCCCCGAGGAAGTGGCCCAGACAGAAAAGGAGGGGATCGTTATTCTGTTCCTGGTGGCGCCCTCCCGCCTCATCACTGATAATGGTCGGGTCAGTGGCCTGGTGTGTGTTCGTGTGAAACCGGGTGAGCCTGATGCGTCAGGCATGCCAGAGATCATCCCCATCAAAGGCTCTGAATTTACCATAGAGGTGGACACGGTGATCCCAGCTTTGGGTCAGGTCCCTGATCGAAAGCTGGCGGAAGAGTGGGGACTGCAGGTCTCTTCCCAAGGCCATCTCGAGGTGGATGCTGCCATGGCCACCAATCTGCCCAGTGTCTTTGCGGGCGGCGACATTGCAACCGGAACGGCCAGTGTTGTGGAGGCCTTGGCAGGTGGGAAAAGGGCAGCTCGGGCGATAGACGGCTATCTCAAGAAGGAAGCCTTTAATCAAGAAGAGCATCTAACTCCCCTTACGCCCAGTCAGGAGGAAATAGCCTCGTTGATTCAGCGCTTCCCCAGAAAGGAGAGAGTCCCTGTACCGGAGATTGACCTGACCGAGCGTCTCCATGGCTTGAAGGAGGTGGAATTGAGTTATAGCCTTGCCCAGGCTCAAGAAGAGGCTGCCCGCTGTATGGTGTGCGGCGGATGTGAAATTTGCTGGGAGATTTGTCCTTTTGATGCCATCCGGATGGAAAATGGTGTAGCAGTCTCTGATCCGGATAAATGTGATGGTTGCAACATGTGCGTCATGGCCTGCCCGGTGCATGCTCCGACGCTTAAGAATGAGGAGATCTATGTCAAGGAGGCACGACGGATCGCGGGCTTGGAGGTTGAGGGGCAGACAGCTAATCTGGCAGGGCCTCAGGCAGTTAAGGCCTGATGGTCAGGGTTCCATGTGGGTTGAATATGGCCAATGGGCCAAGTCCGCACACCTTCACTCTACCGCGAATAATAAATCCCCATCACGTTATATCCCGTGTGGCTCTGGTTACCCTCAGGAAATGGTTGGCAAGGGACGTAGCGTCGGAAGTGGATTCATGGGCCGCCAAATGGGTGCATGGCTGGATAGTGGCCGTCATCAAAAAGATTTCTGTGTGTGGTAGAGGGAAAGCAAATAGCGTTATATGAATGAAGTTGATGCCCTGCAACATAGAATAAGACCTCCTGAAAAAGACGTGGGCACCATGTTTTTCGACAGGGTGAAGCGTTATGGGGATCGGCCCCTTTTCACTTACAAGCATGAGGGGCGTTGGGAGGATATGAGTTGGAATGAGGCCGCTGAGCGGGTTCGGAAGATCGCCTTGGGATTGATGGCATTGGACATGAAGCATGGTGATAGGGTCTGTGTGCTTTCTGAGACAAGGGTTGATTGGGCTGTTTGTTACCTTGGAATCGTGTCTGCCGGCGGCGTATGTACGGGAATCTACGCAACCAACAGTCCTCCACAGGTCCAGTATATCCTTAATGATTCAAGATCGATCTTACTCTTTGCAGAGGATCAAGAGCAGGTGGATAAGGTCCTGGAGATATGGGAATCGCTTCCACACCTGCGGAAGGTCATTGTTTTTGAGAGATTTAGTCCTGTGGATGATCCCAGGTTCATGTCTCTGGAAGCCCTTGCAGAGTTGGGAGGCAAGAAAAAGGATGAATCAGGACTCGGAGAACTAGAAGAAAGGCTTCGCCATATCAAACCGGATGACCTCGTCAATATCATCTACACGTCCGGGACCACAGGCGAGCCCAAGGGCGTTATGCAATCCCATTTTCTGTTCCTGCGCGCGCTCGTGTTGTGGGCGGGTAGGGCACCCATAGATGAAAGTGACATGGGTTTGGCCTCTCTCCCCATGTCACACATTATCGGCGTTCTTGAATCACTGCTATATCGGATGTACTACGGATGTCACATAAGCTATGCAGAAGATATCACCACGGTCTATACGGATATCCTTGATGTGAAGCCCACCTATGTCTGGACGACGCCCAGGTTCTTCGAAAAATACTATAACAGGATAATAGGCATCATTGAGGACGCACCATGGTTTCGTCGTGTGATCATCGATTTCTTCCTTGAGATCGGCTGGAGGTATGCCACCCTAAGACAGAAGAAAGAGAGGATCCCCCTATACCTGAAATTACTTAGGATGATGGGATGGCTGATCTTATACCGCAAGATACATGATGACTTTGGGGGAAGAATCCGTTTTTCCCTCTCAGTGGGCGCCCCCATTGCCGATAAGATTGTGAAATTCATGACGAGTGTGGGCATGCCCATCTACGAGGGTTTTGGGATGACGGAGACGATTACGGTGGCCATGGCTGAAATTGGTGATTTCAGGATGGCCTCTGTGGGAAAGGCCTATCCTGAAACAGAGCTAAAGATAGCCCCGGATGGGGAGCTCCTAGTCAAGTCGCCTGGAAACTGCTTGGGATACTGGGATAAACCAGAGCAGACCGCTGAACTTATGAAAGGCGAGTGGCTGTACACAGGAGATATGGGCCATGTTGACGAGGACGGGTACTTATACATTATTGACAGGAAAAAAGACATGATGATCACTTCATCGGGCAAAAATGTTGCTCCGGGATATCTGGAAAATCTTTTGAAGACGAGTCGTTATGTCAGCCAGGCCATGGTATTTGGAGAGGGGAAAAAGTTTGTTTCCGCCTTAATCACGCTGGACGAAGATGAGGTGGTCAAGTATGCCAGGGATAACGGCATTGTATATACCGGATTTGCTGACCTGACCAAGAAGAAGGAGATTATTGACCTGCTCCAAAAAGAGATTGATAAAAAAAATGAGGAGCTTGCACGGGTGGAAAGAATCAAGAAGTTTGCCCTCCTCGAGGAGGACTTTTTACAAGATGAAGATGAGATCACGCCCACCATGAAGGTAAAGCGAAAGATTGTGTCCGAAAAATATGAGGATATTATTGCGAGAATGTATGCTGAATAGAGGGGAGGCTGTCGGTTTTTCGGCAATCTCATGTGCAATCCGTTGTACTGTATACGCTTCTGTACTTGAAATCCCTATGGCCTCATATAGAGACAAACTCCTTATGCCAGGTGTCACTTGTCATATAGGTGATTTCTTGCCCTGGAGGGCCAATGAGAGCTGAAGGTTTAAGACGATCCGTCAAAGAAGAAAAAGAAAACAAATACTGGATCATCCCGGTGCTCCTGGTCATGGCCATTCTACCTCCTTTTATTGGCGAATATTACGTGTCAATGCTTAACCTTTGTGGCGTCTATCTGATCGCAACGGTAGGCCTGGACATCCTAACTGGAATTTGTGGTCAGATCTCCCTGGGTCACAGTGCCTTTGTGGCCCTGGGCGCCTATGCGTACGGTTTTCTAGCAAATATGGCCATCGCTCCTTGGATGGCCCTCATTGCGGGTGGCCTTTGCTCTTCCCTTGCAGGGTTCGTTGTGGGTTTGCCTGCTCTTCGTATTAAAGGGTTGTATCTGGCGATCCTGACGCTGGGATGTGTCTTTGTGACGCAGGACCTTATCTTCTACTTTGGCGAATACACGGGCGGGCACAATGGCATGGTGATTCCGACCGCCACATTTGGCGCCCTTGTGCTTGATTCCAGTCTGGAGAAATACTATCTGATCTCCTCTCTATCGGTCCTGGGCATTGTCTTCGGGCGGTTTTTGAAACACAGCAAACCGGGAAGGGCCTTCAGTTATATTCATTTCAGCGAGGTGGCTGCCGAGGTTAACGGGGTTAGCCTGCCCCTATATAAGACACTGGCCTTTTCCATTGGGTGCTTCTATGCAGGTATCGCGGGCGGGCTATTGGGTCTCGCCAACGGGTTTATTGGCGTGGAGAACTTCTCCCCAAGCATAAGCCTTCTTCTCTTGGTGATGCTCGTTATTGGAGGCGCTGGGTCTATCTACGGGGCCGCCATCGGCGCCATTGCCATGACCTTCTTTTTACCAGAGGGCATTGACCGGATAAAGGAATACGTTACTTTCATAAAGCCAGAAGATTTCGAGTTGCTCTTATTCGGCGTTATTACACTCGTTTTTATTATCCTTGAACCCAACGGCATCTATGGTCGATGGACAATCGTCAGAAACTATTTGAAGGCCTTTCCCCTTAATGAGGTTCAGGTCAAAAGGGTGAGATGGATAAGACGATGGCTTTAGCGGCTGAGAATAGGATATGGGCCCGTTAACTCTTTATCCCCGGCAAGGATTGAGTAGGGAGGCGTTCGTTGGCACCTCTATTACAAGTTGAAGATCTCACCATATCATTTCACGGATTGGTCGCCCTGAATTCCGTCTCTATCGAAATAGGAGAGGGAGAGATCATGGGGCTCATCGGGCCCAACGGATCAGGCAAGACTACGCTGCTCAATTGCATCAGTAATTTGTATAGACCACAAAGGGGCCGAATACGATTTAGAGAAAGAGATCTGCTGGGTAAAAGACCCTGCAGGATTATCTCCTGGGGAATTTCAAGAACATTCCAGAACCTGGAGGTGGATCCCCATCTCAGTGTCATCGATAATGTGATGTTAGGCATGCATTCTAAAATTCGTGTCGGAGATTTTATTTCCTCCTTTTTTTCTCCCATTATGCTTCAACGTAGGGAATGGGACTGGCATAACCGAGATGGCGCTTTTAAGGTGCTGGACATGCTGGGAATTGCCAGTTATCACGATCGTCCTTGCGGGGGTCTCCCATTCGGTTTGCTAAAGCTGGTGGAACTGGCAAGAGCGGTGGCATCGCATCCGTCACTGCTTCTCTTGGATGAACCCACAGCGGGCATGAATGAACAGGAAACCTACGAAATGAGCCGGATCATTACGGAGTTAAGGGATTATTCAGACATGACCATACTCTTGATAGAGCATGACATGAATTTGGTGCAGATGGTCTGTGATCGGTGTTATGTCCTTAACTTTGGAGTCGTCATTGCGAGGGGTGAGCCCAAAGAGGTTATGGCTGACCCAAAGGTCATTGAGGCCTATCTTGGGGCAGAGTAACCATGGAGATTCTTAGCCTAAAAGCATTAGAGATTTACTATGACAAGATCAAGGTGATTGACGGCATTACACTCTCTATGCAAGAGGGTGACATCGTAACCATGCTTGGGAGTAACGGTGCTGGCAAGAGTACCCTTCTGAAGGTTATATCCGGGATTCTATTTTGTGATTTCGGGCACATAACATTCTATGGTCGCCGCATCGAAAACATGGATCCAAATCGCATCGTGAAACTGGGCATCACTCAGGTTCCCGAGGGTAGAAGAATCTTCCCTGAGCTCACTGTAAAGGAAAACCTCTGGATGGGGGGTTTTACCATAAAAGATAGGAGGAAGCTTAAAGAAAAGATGGATTATGTTTTTGAAATGTTTCCTCCGATTTTGGGAAGACAAGAAACAGACGCCAGATTTCTCTCAGGCGGGGAACAACAGATGCTTGCCATTGGCCGGGCACTCATGTCAGAACCCAAGCTTCTTCTTTTGGATGAACCTTCCATGGGGCTCTCTCCCATTTTGACGAGTGAAATATTTCAGACCATAGAGAGGATCAACAAGGAAGGCGTATCGGTTTTTATCGTAGAGCAAAACGCTCGAAAGGCCCTCCAGATTGCCGTATATGGGTATGTATTGGTCAAAGGCCGGATAGATAAACATGGTGAGGCAAAAGCGTTGGCAGCGGATAAGGAGGTACGGGAAGCCTATCTTGGAGATGGTCGCTATATTGACCGAAAAGACCTTTGGAAAGGAAAGGCTTCACTGAAGAAATAGGTATAGCAAAAGGTAGGACGTGGAGCACAAGCCGGCACATAATCTTTTGTTGGCGAAAATTAGTGGCTCCCACATTTGGCGGTACGAGGTAGTGCGTAGAACTCAAAAAGGATGAAGGAGGTGGACCGATGGCTTATGAGTTCATAGTGGTTGAGAAACGTGAAAAGTTGACGATTGTAACCATCAATCGTCCCGAGGTTATGAATGCGATGCATCTGCCCGCGTGTCAGGAGTTGGATAAAGCTTTCAATGATTTCTCCCAAGACCCCAAGGCCTGGGTGGCCATCATTACCGGGGCAGGGGAAAGGGCCTTTTGTGTAGGTAACGACCTGAAGTGGCAGGCCAAGGTTGGGATTGAAGTCTTTGAAGAGGGATTAAAATCTCTAGAGGGAGGATATGGCGGTATTACCTTACGGTTTGACTGCTTCAAGCCCATCATTGCAGCGGTCAACGGCTTTGCTTTAGGCGGTGGGTTTGAGATTGCGATGGCCGCTGACATCGTGGTGGCTGCGGAGAACGCCACCTTTGGTTTGCCTGAACCCCGCGTTGGGCTCATGGCAAAGGCTGGAGGGGTTCACCGTCTTCCTCGACAGATGCCCTACCACTTGGCCATGGGCTTCATGCTGACCGGTCGTCAGATGACGGCCCAGCAGGCCCAGCAGTTGGGAATCATTAACGAGGTGGTCCCCCCCAGTGACTTAATGGCGACGGCTGAGCGTTGGGCCACGGAGATCCTGGAGTGTGCGCCTCTGGCTGTGAAGGCCAGCAAAGAAGCTGCCCTTAAAGGCTTGAACCTACCCCTGGAGGAAGCCGTGGGCAAGACCTTCCCTGAGATGGCCACCATGATGAAATCAGAGGACTTTGTGGAAGGGCCTCGTGCCTTTGCAGAGAAACGTAAACCTGAGTGGAAGGGGAAATAAGGGCGCAATGATGGGATGAGAGCTGAGTCCAAGCGGAGACAGCTGATCTACATTGTTTCACGAAAAAGAGGTTCGGGATTGTGGTAAGTCTATCTGGCGGTGGAGCCGTGTGGCCATAGGTCGCTCAGAAAGGAAAGATAATGCCTTTGCCAAAGTTTGAGTATTTTGAGCCCAAGACAGTTGAGGAGGCTCTATACCTGCTGTCGCAGTATAAGGGAGAGGCAAAGGTCATTGCCGGCGGTACAGACCTGCTGGTCAGGATGAATCAGAGCGTGGCAACCCCCTCGTATCTGATTAACCTCAAGCATATCCAGGATCTGAACACCATTATCCATGACCATAAGGAAGGCTTAAGGATAGGCGCCCTGACCACGCTTCATGCTATAGAGACATCCGAAATCATAATGGAGAAGTTCTCAGTGCTTGCCCAGGCGGCCAGTAGAGTGGCGTCACCTCAAATTCGGAATACAGGCACAATTGGAGGAAACATTTGTCTGGATACAAGATGCTGGTACTACAATCAATCTCACCGATGGAGGCAGTCTATTGCGCCTTGTTTTAAGGTGGGAGGCGATCTCTGCCATGTGGTCAAAAAAAGTGACCATTGCTATTCTTTATTTTCAGCCGATACCGTTCCAGCACTTATTGGATTAGGCGCTAAAATAAAGATATCGAGTGCCGGTGATGAAAGGGTCATTCCCCTTGAGGCTTTTTATACGGGTGTTGGCCAAACCGTTCATGTTCTCCAGCCCGATGAGATTGTTACTGAATTACAGGTGCCAAACCCGCCGCCGGCTACAGGCGGCGTATACCTAAAGTACAGCACAAGAGAAGTGGTTGACTTCCCTATTCTGGGTGTGGCGGCTGTAATGACTCTGGGTTCTAACAATAGGGAATGCACGGAGGCAAGAATCGTACTTGGTGCTGTTTCCTCTGCTCCTGTCAGGGCCACGAAGGCAGAAGATCGCCTTCGAGGAAAAGAGATTGAGGATGATCAGATTGAGGAAATAGCA
>Ga0209536_100004411_pt1 | contig 22211 bp, 17 predicted proteins | sample DeeMarSeWOR28_12_FD_187461 | JGI IMG/M metagenome (GOLD analysis project Ga0209536, IMG submission 187461) | Marine sediment microbial communities from White Oak River estuary, North Carolina - WOR-2-8_12 (SPAdes) (version 2) | ecosystem: Environmental > Aquatic > Marine > Intertidal zone >... | reverse complement strand
TGCACAACAATCTTTGAATGATGTCAAAAAACACAAAAACTATCAGAACATAGACAAAAATGAATTTGCAGAAGACCTCAAATTGTTAATGAGAAGCGATGTATTCGCGAACTTTGAAGTAACCTTCGAAAAGATGACTTGAGATGGATAAAGTACTAGTGGTTGGTGGGAGCGGATTCATAGGTTCAGCAATACAGCAATATGTGGTTAGGGAACATCTTGAAAATTTATTCACATTTACTTTTAACAAAAAGCCTGAAAAAATACATAAGAACCTAGATAGAATTCGCTTAGACTTGCTTGGAGAAATAAGCGAAGAAGTAAGTAATTATACAAACGTGATCTACGTCGCAGGTAACGCAGATCATGGACTTGCCAAGCGTTCGCCCCTGCTAGACTTGGAATTTAATGTTCGGGCTTTTCTTAATTTTATGCAAAAATTTAGAGGTTCACTCGTGTTGCTTTCTTCACAGGCTACATACTATGGGCTGGAAGGTAAGATTTCCGAAGCGGTTGAACATGTTGCAACAATACCCTATGGAATCTCAAAGCGTATGGTTGAAGCTTACGCGGAATACTTTCTGAGGACAAACTGTCTGTCGAGCCTTTGGATTTTCAGATTAATGTACGCGTTTGGGAAAGGCGAAAAAAACCACCGATTGATCCCACGATGCGCAAAAGCCGTTCGCGAAGGTGGGGAAGTCACTATATTTGGCGGTGGTGAATCATTCTTAAATCCCTTACCATCAGAATTTATTGCGAAAGTTTTGGTTAAAGCCTCTGAAAGTCTAAGACAGGGTACAACGCAGTTCATAGAAATCACAAACATAAACTATCCCGAAAGAGTAACTGCTAAAGACTTAGTTGCCTACTTGAACCAAATTGAACCATTCAATTTCACAGTCAGTGTTGAAGGTGAAGAATGGCCTGTGATGTTCTGGGGAGACACTGAAAAACTACTTAACCACTTGCGAGAATGGAACATCGATTTTCCTGATTTATGGGGTAGCTTAAAAAACTACTTTGGGGAATTGAAAGAAGGGAAAACAGAATGACAAAAATCTTTGTGACTGGCGCTCTTGGATTCATAGGCATCTATTTAATTCCCTACCTAAATGGGCAAGAACACAAAGTCATAAGTTCAGATGTCCATGTTAGAGATTACGCTGACTACGTTAGAGCTGACGTAACTTCGTTTGAGGATTTATACAAGATTTTCAGAAGAGAAAACATCGATCAAGTTATACATATGGCAGGAGAAGTTGGGAGAATGGTAGGAGAGGAACACCCGCAGAAAATGATGTACGTCAACAACATTGGCACGTTGAACCTCATCAAGCTATGCCTTGAATACAACACTAAACTGGTATACTTCAGCACTTCTGAAGTTTACGGTCGTCTCTTCGATAAAGGGGAAGCAGTAAAGGAAGAAGACCTTGAAAAAGGGTCAGTATTCACCACTACTAACATATATGCTATGAGCAAACTTTTCGGCGAAGCTATAGTAAGGCATTACGTAGAAAACTATGGCCTTAACTCAGTAACTATAAGGCCTTTTATGGTATATGGGCCTGGAGAACATCCATCAAAATATAGAAGCGCCCTGATAAATTTTGTAAACTCCGCGCTAAACGGCGAAACGATAACCGTTCATAAAGGAGCAGAGCGAGCATGGTGTTACGTCTCCGATTTCGTAAACGGTGTTCATTTGGCTATGCAGCAGCCTTTTTCTGGAGAATATGAAGCATTTAACATAGGATCTGACGAGTATCACACTATGGAAGAAGTTGCCAGAATGGTTGTCCAGGAATGTGATGCAAATGATAATCAGATAAAAATCATTGAACCACCAAATAAGTTTCTGAGTTTAACCAAAAAGTTTTCAATAGAAAAGATTAGACATGCGGGCTATGCACCGAAAGTATCTTTGGAGGAAGGCATTCACAGAGTAGCAGAATGGCAGAGAAAAAGCGATGACTGAATTTTCTGGAGATAGACAGTTTAAAAATAGGCAGTTAGTTTCAGATTCTTCTGGATAATACCTTCAACCGAAAGTGGATAGCCATGTTTTTAGAGCGATTACTTTGACACGTGAAGGCTTCAGCTCCCTGTTGCTTTGTGGGCTGCAATAGCTTCCTGTTATCATGCTCATGGACCGTCATTCTGACATAGATTTAAGAGATTACCCGTTTCATTTTTGTTTACTACTCAGTAGCCGTTTCAGTTGCTTCTGCGATTTCCTGATTAACTTTTTTAACAGCTCTCAAAAGCTTGGGGTTAATCCCTTTCTCGCTAACAAAAGTTATGAAAGCATCCAAGTCCTTTGGAAAGCAAGCACCTTCAAATGGTCTGCCACCATTTACTCCATATTTGCCAATCCTCTTGTCAAGGGAAGCTGCATCACTCACATTTTTTGCATTCAAACCCAACTTTTTACAGACCATGTAAATCTCGTTGAAAAAAGAGATTTTAGAGGCTAAAAAGAGGTTAGAAGCGTACTTTATTATCTCAGCAGTGTCCAAGCTAGTTCTAATTATCGGACAGTGAAAGGCAGAATACACATCTTGCAATACATCTCCCGATTTTCTATTTAACTCCCCAATTACGATCCTGTCAGGAGATAAGAAGTCAACTAAAGCACTCTTCTGCCTGAGAAACTCAGGATTCATGCAAACTCCAAAATCCACGCCTGCCCTAAGACCTGAATACCTTTCAAGGACAGGCAAAAGCTTGGTTCTAGTAGTTTGAGGTAGTATTGTGCTTTTGAATGCTATAACTACATACCTCTTGGTTTTTCTCAATGCTTTACCAATATTTTTAGCACAGTCTTCAACATAACTCAAATCAATTTGACCGTCAGTTGTTGGTGTTGGAACACATACAAAAACCACATCAGATAAACAGATGACATCTTTCATATTAGTCGTCGTCTTGTAACCTTCAGCTTTTAGCGAAAGCAACTTACTTTCATGAAGATCATAAAAAACCACAGAGTTACCAAGAGTAGCTAAACCCATTCCTGTAGCTTTGCCCACAATCCCGGCACCAATAATTCCAATTTTCATTCTTTTATCACCCACCAATCAGGCTGCTCTACAAAGGTTATATTTTAACTTGTTGATTTGAAGAGTCCGCACTGTATCAGCAACGTCAAACTTCGGCTTTCTATTAACCCAGCTTCCAAGAAATCCCGCTAACAACATTGCAGAAACTCTAAGCGGTCTTGGCTTCAAAGACACGAGAAAATGTAAAAGCGTATAGCCTAGCCGATAGTAGTTTGAGCCAATAAAATAATAGTACATCCAAGAATGAAGCTTATTTCTTGTCCTAACCTTGGAGAAATCACCGCGCAAAACAGAAAAGCCGTGAGCAGCAAAACAATGAGGAATATACGTGTCATTGCTTAACCTGAAGAAACGACCATTCATGCAGGATATGAAAGGTTGCACACGGATAAGCATAGCGTAACCTATTGTTCCATACAGGTCACATCCTGCAGCCACTCCTTTTTCAACGAAGTCAGGTGGCAGAACCGTGTCTCCATCAACTCTCAGTAGATAATCATAGTCTTTAAGGTCAATTTCCTCAAGAGCCTTGTTTAGAACGTAAGTAACTTTTTCAGGAAAATTTCCACCACGCACACGAGAAGTAACTAATTTAATACTGTTAACAGGCATAGTTTGGTTTCTTATGCTTGGCAAGCATTCTGGGTCTAAATCCTCGGGCAAAACAGGCACAAGACACAAGATTTTCATGGCACTATCTTTTGATTGAAAATGGCATTTAACCTTTTTTCTAAAAAGACACGAATTATAACGACACCGCTAAACCCATAAGATGCTTGCCGTTCACTCCGATACCTTAGCCACAAGCTCACTAAACAGCTTTCTCTATTGCTGCTCTTTTCTGATCCTCACTCCAATTATTACAAACTCAATCTTCAAGGCAGATTTATTGGAGAGCCCAAGGTTTTGAACGTTAAATTACTTACAACACATCAACTTAAACATAAGTGAACAAAATCTCTGCGGCATAAACGAGATACAACTATTTCAATCATGTGGCCTGCTCTGATACTGAGTGGGTGTTAAATCATATCCTGAAACGTTTCCAAGCACTTCTCTGTTCAACTTCAAGCAATGGATCTTGGCAATCTACTTAAATTCGGAGAGAGCAAAGACACTATACAAGAACAGGTGCTGTCGTCTAGAATGCAACGAGAGAAAGCCTTGGTAAGACTGAGAATAGATGTTGACTACCCCTACCCGTCGAGAATAAAGAGTTTCATTTGTACAGCCCTGAGCATAAAAACAGGCAAAGATTATTTGAAAAACAGCAAAATTCTTTCGAGAATGATTAACGAATCAAAAGAGAACGTTAAAGCCTTCTGGTTTTTCACGCCTAAGACAATTCCAGACAATGAACTGTTAACATTGCTGAATGACAGCAAACATGAAGTCGCACTTCACATTGTGAATGATCACGAGCGAGAATTGGAACAGTTAGAAAAGGCAACAAGAAGAAAAATACGCTTCTATACAATCCACGGAACTGCCCGTTTATTTACACGGATACTGTGGAAACGGTGGAAAACAAAATCGCCTCATATCCCAAAAGACTTCCTATTGCAGTCTTTTCACCAGTTTCCAACGTATGGGTTAGACAGGCTATGCTACGCACGATCAACCGAACAAGTCGTAAAAAGGGCAGAAAGCATTATCAAGGATGGAAGAGTTCTGGAAATCCACCCGATATGGCTATTCCAAAGGGGAAAAATAAACCGCAGAGGTCCCTTTTATGAGGGACTTAGGAGAATTTTAAGAGTAGACAAAGAATTAGAAACGATAGTTATTAGAAAGAAACTTTTCTTTAAAGTGGCAAATAATACGCAAGAGTATGCAAGAGACGTAATTCCAACGGACGATTTCATTGAAAAACTTGAAGAAAAAGGAGTGGACATCTTCACTTTCATTGAGAGAAAATGGTGCAACACCATTTCAAATCCGCCACGCTTCTGGTTGAAAACTGAGGATAATATCGCGCTTCTTAGAGTAACAACCTATAATGAATGGTGGAAAAATGTTGGAAAGAAGACCCGTAACATGGTTCGCAAGGGACAGAAAAGTGGCATTAAAACTGAAGTTGTTGAGCCAAACGAAAAACTGGCTGAAGGAATATGGAAAATTTACAATGAAACCCCTATAAGGCAAGATAGAGCGTTTCCTCATTATGGTGCATCTTTGCAGCAGGTAAAAAAAAGTGTGATCTCAGCTAAGAACTGCACTTTCATAGGTGCGTTTTTGCAGGATGAACTTGCAGGCTTCATACAACTTGTCCTTGGCGACAAAATTGCTATTATCTCTCAAATACTTTCTTTAAAAAAACATTCTGATAAAGCAGTCAACAATTCGTTAATTGCCGAAGTGGTAGAATTATCCGGAGCTAAACACTTCGAATGGATCATGTACGGGAGAATGGGAAATCACCCCTCCTTGGACAAGTTCAAGCAAAATAATGACTTCTTCAGATTTCCAATCACTCGTTATATTGTCCCTATGACTAAGAAAGGACGAATCGCTGTAAAAATGGGATTACACCGAGAGGCTAAAGATGCACTTCCTCAACCACTTAAATATCCGCTCATCCCGCTCTATAATTGGATAAACAGAAACAAAATGCGAATAAAACTGTATTTAAGCCAGTGATTTTTGCAAGATTGAAAGTTTCAGAAATTTAGATGTTCAAAATCTTGGAGCTTTGCAAGCTATGAAAGTTAAATTAGAGATAAACATAATGAAGTACCATGGCTGCATAAGATTAAATACCTACGTGACTTTATGCACTAAAAAATACTGAAGGATGTTTCTGTGGCGAAAAATGATATCAGGTTGCAATATTCAGGCTTTGTGATATTCGCAGCTAAAATGCTCAGTGTAGTAACTGGGTTAATGTTCCAGTTTATGGTAGCGTGGTCAACCAGCGGGGAACAATATGACATATGGTTCAACGTTAATGATGTTCTAGCATACTTCACAGTATTGGTAGGAGTAGCTCCTTTCTGGGTAATGCGGTTCGTCGCCAGAGGAAAAGAAGGCTCTGCTAAAACAGGATTTATAACAAACTTTGTAGTCTCGGCGATAAGCACCGTCATCTATCTTGCGTTTATACCGTTTATTCTCTCTATGTTAGGCATCTCAGGGGATTTTCTGCCTGTGTACCTTATAGCCTCACTTCAGATAGTGGAGTTGTATGCTCTCACCCTATTTGAAGGCTGCCTTCAAGCCACTATACCACAGACAATAGGATACGGATTACTAGTTCAACAAGTGGGTAAAGTCGCCTTAGGCTACGTTTTAATTGTTCAAATGGGGCAACCTCTCATAGGCGCCTTAGTTGCTACCATTGTAGCGATCGCCATCCAACTATTTTATTACTTCCAAATTCTAGCAGGTCAATTCAAGCAAAAAATTCACTGGGGATACGTGAAACAGTGGGTTAAAGGCTCGATAGCAAACATTTACAACGTGATAGGTATCCAGATTTCAGCGTACGTGTTTATCATGCTCTACGAAATAGGTGGAGATGGCGGGCGCGGAAGATATGGAGCTGCAGCGACTATTACAAACGTTATCTCTTACTCCTCTTTCTTAGCTTTTGCACTTTATCCTAAGCTTTTGGCGGAGAAAAAAAGAGAGGATATTACGACGGCCCTGAAGATGGTTTTGATGTTCGCCATTCCAATGACGGTTGTCGCTGTGGTCATGGCCGATTCTTACATCACACTTTTACGGCAAGACTATCCAGATGCGTCGATAATCCTCGTTGTGTTAGCTGTGGACACTTTGATTGCAGTTACGACTAATGTTCTTAGCGCAGTGCTTTACGGGATGGAAGGAGTGGACCAACATGAGAAAATATATTTCAAAGCTCTAGTCAAAAGCAGATTATTTGTCGCTTTTTCGCTGCCTTACATAAATTCAGCAATAATGCTTCCATTGACTTATTTCGTGCTCACAAATTATGCTTTCAATCAACCTCTTCAAGCGGCGTTTTACTTAAGCATAATTCTCGCAATAACACACTGCGTCTCATTAGCTGTTTTGTACACTCTTGCCCGTAAATCGACTAAAATAGACATTCCGTGGAAAAGCATATCAAAGTATGTTTTAGCTTCTACGGTCATGGGTGTAGTGCTGTTCCTTCTACCGCATCCAGCAGGAGTGGCTGAAACAGCAACCACCATGGAAATTCTATTCAACATAGGACAGGTTTTAGTTCTAACTGGAATAGGAGCCATGGTTTATTTGGCCATAGTGATGGCTATCGATAAAGAAGCACGCAAATTGCCAGGGGCTATGCTGCAAGAGGTTAGGGGAAAAAAAAGCCCATCCACTTAAAAGTTATCAACACGCTCTGCACACATGTCACAGCAGCAGAGCAGCTAACAGATCGTGGAGGCTCTCTTTATTTTTGACATTTTTGAAGATGGCTTTCCCGCTTGAAAACATGCGAAATGAGATTCCTTGAAATTCTAATTCGAAAATAATTCCGGAAAGAGATTTCTTCAGTTTTGCTTTCTTAATTATTTTAGCTATGGCTTCATCTTTTTTGTTGTATTTCAAGGTGACCACTGAGCCTTTTTCTTCTCCGCAAGTTTCTTCGATTCTTGCCACGTAGTCTTCAACGGTAACCATTAGAACTGCTCAATCTCCTTTAGGACTCCTGCAAAGCGATCAATTTCTGTGCGGGTGTTGTAAATGTAAAAGCTTGCTCGCGCAGAAGACTGGAGTTTGAAAATTTGGTGTAATGGCTGTGCACAGTGGAAGCCACTGCGTATCATAATTCCGTAATTGTCGAGGAAAAGTGCGATATCATGTGAAGATAAACCAGCAATGCCGAAAGGCATTATTCCGCACTTGAGTGAGTGGTCACTGGTGCCGTAAAGTAATAGTTTCGAGCAGCAATTCTGCATTGTTTTCATAGCGTACTCCGTCAAATTCTTTTCGTACTTTAAAATTTCAGACATACCTATATTTTCTAAATACTTAATTGCTTCCATCAACGCTACGCTACCGCATATGTTCGGCGTTCCAGCTTCAAACTTCCACGGAGTATCATTCCAGTCTATGCCGATCCTCCCAGTTTTCTGGTTGAAAACCACGTCTTTTATCATTTCTCCTCCGCCCTGAAAAGGCGCCATCATTTCAAGCATGTGTTTTTTGCCGTAAAGCACACCTATACCTGTGGGTCCCAGCATTTTATGCCCAGAAAAAGCCATGAAATCCGCGTCTAAATCTCGGACATCCACGGGCATGTGGGGAACAGACTGAGCGCCATCCACAAACATCAATGCGCCGTTTTCATGCGCGACTTTGCCTATTCTTTTGACATCGTTGATTATGCCACTGAAGTTTGAAACATGGCTAAGGCTTATAAGCTTGGTTCTGCTGGAGATTTTGTTCTCGAAGTCTTCATAATTGAGCGTTCCGTCCTCGTTCACTTTCGCGTAGTTTATTGTGAACCTTCTTATTTTGGAGATTAGCTCCCACGGAACAATGTTGCTGTGGTGCTCCATCAGAGACACTAAAACTTCGTCACCTCTTTTCAGGTTTTTAAGCCCCCAAGCGTACGCGACTAAGTTGACTGCTTCGGTTGTGCCTCTGACGAAGACTATTTCTGCCTCATCTTTCGCATTTATGAACTTAGCAACTGTCTTACGTGCTTTTTCGTGTAGTTCTGTGGCTTCTTGAGATAGCGTGTGGACTGCTCTGTGAACGTTAGCATTGTGGTTCTCGTAGAAGTTCCTTATGGCGTCGATTACCTGTAGTGGTTTCTGAGTGGTCGCAGCGTTGTCAAAGTAGATTAAGGGATTGCTGTTTATTTTCCGTTTGAATATTGGAAAGTCTTCGCGAATCTTCTGGGGATCTATAGTTATTTTTCATCCACAGCCTTAAGTTTCTTCGACAGTTTTTTAGCGAGTTCTTCTTCTTCAAGTGCCTGTTTCTCCTCAAAAGTGAATTCGTTTGGAAGCCAGCTTGGAACGGAACCCTTCTTCTTATAGTATTTTCTGATTGCCCGTTTGACAGCGCCCACCGCAAGAATCCCGCAGTGAAATTTAACATTTGGCAAGCCACCTACTTCCTCGGTTACTTTCTTCCATGTCACGTCTTTCCATGCGCTTTTAACGTTCAAGCCTTTGATCATCTCGGTGACTATGCTTGCGGTGGCTATGTTCGCAGCGCACCCGTAGCTTTCAAACGTGATTTTCTCGATAACTTCTTGGTCGTTGATTTTCATGTAGAAAGTTATCATGTCTCCGCACGCAGGGTTTCCTGCAACCGCGATAACGTTGGCGTCTTCCAGTTTCCCAAGGTTCTTGGGATTTCTGAACAAGTCAAGAACTTTCTGAGTATAAGGTAAAGGTATACGCGACACTCTCAATCAACTCCTGTCGAGCCCACTATTCCTCTTATTCTGTTAACTGCGTTAGGTAGAACTTCTAAAACATGAGTTATATCTTCTTCTGTATGGTAAAGCGTCGTCTTCATCAAGATGCTACCATGGGCTTCACTAAACTTGCGACCTATAGCAACGAGAACGTGACTCGGTTGAAGCAGCCTTCTGCTGCATGCGCTTCCGCTGGACACGTAGACGCCTGCAAGGCTCAACTCAATCGTCAAGGCTTCGCCTTCGCATCTCAGGAAGCTTATGTTGGCGTTATCAGGCGCTCTCTTATCACCTGTTGCACCATTGAGCTTTACGTCCTGAAGCTTCGTGAATATTCCATCCACGAGTTTGTCTCTTAACTTGCGCATGTGAGTCGCAGTCGCCGCGAAATCTTGGAAAGCCAGTTCGGAAGCTTTTGTGAAACCAACGATAAGCGGTGTATTCTCTACTCCTGGCCAAAGCTTCTGGGTTCCTATTTGTCCTTCAAGAATCTTTGCCACGTTCACACCTTCTTTAACATAAAGTGCGCCCACGCCACGTGGGCCTAGAATCTTGTAGCTGCTGACGGTTGCTAAGTCCACTCTAAAGTGTTGTACGTTGAAGGGGATTCGGCCATAAGCGTCTGAAGCATCAGTGTGGAACAAGGCTTCTGGGTTCTTGTCTTTAACTATGTCCAACGCTTCTTTCACGGGCTGAACAGTTCCAATCTCGTTGTTAACTGTTGCTATGCTCGCCAACACGGTTTCTTTGTCCACGGCTTCTTTCAGCTTCTCAAGGTCTATGAAGCCTTCAGGGTCAACTGGGATTTTTGTGGTTGTGAAACCGAACTTCCGCAGCAGTTCAGTCACGTGCAGCACGTTTATGGGTTCGATGGCGGAGATTACGATTTTTTTGCCTTTGTGCTTATTGGCGAACGCCGCGCCCATCAGGGCGAGGTTGTTGGCTTCTGTGGAGCCTGGCGTGAAGGTTACTTCCTCGAGGATTTTAGCGCCTAGGAACTTGCTGATTTTCTGGGATGCGCCCATTATGGTTTCGAAGGCTTCCCACCCGGGCTTATGCGTGAGCGTGGGGTTGCCGTAGCCTCGCTGGCTGTAGTAGGGTAACATGGCGTCAACCACTTCTTTGGCGACCTTGGTTGAGTTTTCGTTGTCCAAGAAAACCTCTCGTTTTATGCCTTCGTGCGCTTTAAGCAGGTCTCTAACATTTTCAACCATAACGTATCCTGACCTTTTTAGATTATAAACAATTGTTAACCTTAATATTCGCGATTTCAAGTAGAAAAATGTACCTTTAAAAAACTTGGAAACTGGACGATTAACACTATAAATTAGGGTTCCCATAATTGGGCTTAACCAATGTATTGATGGCGTGTACAAGTGAAAGTCACAGAGTTGTTAGTGCCTGAGTCAGTGAAGGAAGTGCTGCTTCGTTCTGGAATCGGCGAATTGTATCCTCCGCAGGAAGAAGCCGTTCAGGCTGGAGCCCTAGAGGGCAGAAACATTGTTTTGGCGAGTCCAACGGCGTCGGGCAAAACGTTGATAGCGGAGCTTTGCAGTCTCAAGCATGTTTTAGAGAAAAACGGAAAGGTCGTTTATTTATCGCCATTGCGGGCTTTGGCAAACGAAAAGTATGATGAGTTCAAGAAATACACTGGGATCCGCAAAGATGATGGGAAACGGCTTAGCGTGGGCATAAGTACAGGCGACTTTGACAGCGGCGACTCTTGGCTGGGAAGATACGACATAATTGTAACAACCAACGAGAAGGCTGACTCGCTTTTGAGGCACCGCGTTAAGTGGATGGACGGCGTCTCACTTGTGGTAGCGGACGAAGTGCACTTGTTGAATGACGGTGACCGCGGTCCCACGCTTGAAGTGGTGTTGGCAAGGCTCATGCAAGTAAACCCTTCTATTCAAGTTTTGGCGTTGAGTGCAACCATCCATAACGTTGATGAAATCGCGGATTGGCTGAACGCGAAGCATGTGGTAACTGAGTGGCGTCCCGTATCGTTGAAGGAAGGCGTATTGTTACATGAGGAGATTCAATATAAGGATGGGGGCGCCCGTAAAATTGAGAAGAGGACACGTGAAACTACAATTAATCTTGTTTTGAACACGATTAGAACGGGCGGTCAAGCGCTGGTTTTTACATCTACGCGGAAGAGCTCTGTGTCTTTAGCGAAGAAGATTGCATCTCACACGGGCAAAGTCTTGTCTAAGCCTGCCAAGAGAGGGTTGATGCGTGAGGCGGAGAAAATCATGTCCGCGGGCGAGAGAACTCACATAAGCGATTCGCTGGCTGCTCTTGTAGAGTCGGGCACGGCGTTTCATCACGCGGGTTTGGCTGGCGCTCACCGCCGCTTGATTGAGAACTTGTTCAGACAGAGAAAAATAAAGGCGTTAACTGCCACGCCGACATTGGCTTTCGGCGTGAACCTTCCAGCGCGCACAGTCATAATTCATGATTACCGTCGTTGGGAACCGGGCTATGGTAACTACCCGATTAAAGTGTTAGAGTACAAGCAGATGGCGGGGAGAGCGGGAAGACCCAAATACGACAAGGTTGGCGAGTCAGTGCTCATCGCGAAAGTGGCAGATGAAGCGGACTATTTGATGCAGAACTACATTCTAGCCCGCACAGAACGGATATGGTCGAGGTTGGCTGTTGAAAAGATAATTCGCGGGCATGTGCTGGCGACAATCGCGTCGGATTTCGCGCATACGGAGACCGGAGTCTACGAGTTTTTCGGTAAAACCTTCTATGCGTACCAGTACGACGTAAAAGCCATAAAGAGCCTCATAGCTAAAATTCTGAAGTATTTGTATGACGAGGAGATGTTAGAGCTTTTTGGGATCGACATTTACGCCACTAGGTTCGGAAAAAGGGTAAGCGAATTATACATAGACCCGTTGTCGGGAGTTGAAATTCGCGAAGCGCTGCGATTTAAACCTAAGCGCCTAACCGAACTGAGCCTTCTACATTTGATTGCGCATACTCCAGATATGGGTCCCGTTATGAGACCATACTCGCAGGAGATAGACGACCTGGCGATTCTTATGGAAGAGCGCAAGGATGAGTTGTTTGTGGAATTGCCTGACGAGTGGGATGAGCGGGTATCCTACGAAGGATTTCTCGGCGAAGTTAAAACAGCTTTGGTGTTAGAAAGCTGGATTGAAGAGACAAGTGAAGAGAAGCTGCTGGAGCGGTTCAGAGTTCAGCCTGGTGACCTTTACAGGATTATTGAAAACGCTAAGTGGCTACTTCACGCCACCCACGAGATAGGTAGACTCTTGGGAAATAAGGAAGTGCTGCCCTTAGCCGCGGAGCTTGAAGAGCGTGTAGCCAAAGGAATAAAGAGGGAGCTGATGCCAATCGTCAAGCTGCAAGGAGTAGGTCGCGTTCGTGGACGTATAATGTTCAACGCAGGATTCCAAACGGTCGAAGCCATAAAACACGCACCACTCGACGATTTGACAAACCTGCCGCTTATTGGACCACGCTTAGCTAAGAAAATTAAGGAGCAAGTGGGCGGCTTCGTCAAAAAAGAAACATGGAAGAAGCTTGAGAAAGATGACGAGTGGAAACAGAAGTCACTTGCTGATTACTAGCCTGAATTTGCGAATTTTTCTGCCTGCTTAACTGCTGTCCCCAAGTAGTTTTTTGGTTTCAAAGCCTCATCAATCTCTTCCTCGCTAAGCCTGCTACCTACCAGCTTGTCTTCGAGGAGGATTTCGCGGAAGTGTCGCTTTTCAACCTCGCTCTTGATGGTTAATTGCCTTAGTAGCTCGTGAGCTTCTTGCCTGTTCAAGCCCTTTCTCGCCAAAGCCATCATCATGGCTTCCGACATGGCGCGTCCCTGAATTAAATCAATGTTCCTTAGCATGCGTTTTTCGTCAACCCCCAAGTTATCCACAACGTCACTCATCAAGAACAACAGGTAATCAGTTAATATGCACAACTCAGGAAGGATGAAGCGTTCGGCTGAGGATTGGGTTAAGTCGCGTTCGTGCCATGTTACCACATTTTCCAGTGCGGGGATGGATAGGCTTCGGATAATTCGAGCTAAGCCGCAGATTCTTTCGCATGTTTCAGGGTTCCTTTTGTGTGGCATTGTGGAGCTGCCAACCTGCTTCTTCTTTTCAAATGACTCGAATACTTCACCGATTTCTGGTCGCTGTAACTCTCGAATTTCCGTGGCGAATTTGTCCAGCGAAGAGACAATAATGGCTAGGGTGCAGGCGTATTCGGCGTAGCGGTCGCGTTGAACGATTTGCGTGGAAATTTCGGCAGCTCGGATGCCCAGCCGCTTCATTACGAGATCTTGAATACGTGTGGCATGCTCTGCTAGGCTGGCTTGGGTGCCGACGGCGCCACTCATCTTTCCAACTAAAACGCGGGTTTTGCATTCGTTTAGCCGCTCGATGTGCCGTGAAATCTCGTAGCCCCAGACTGCAAATTTGAAGCCCAAAGTTATTGGTAAAGCGTGTTGACCGTGGGTTCTCCCAATCATCACGGTCTCCTTGTGCTGCGCAGCCTGTTTTTGCAATATGCACTTCAGTGCTACCAGTTTTTTCTCGATGATGCCAATAGCGGCTTTGAGTTGCAGGGCGTTGGCAGTGTCTACGATGTCGTAGCTTGTGGCACCTAAGTGAACGTACGCGCCACTTGAACCACAAACTTCGGACAATGCACGAACCAAAGAAGCAATATCATGTTTTATCTCCTTCTCGATGGCTTTCACACGCTCTACTTTCACGTGCTTGGTGGAAGCCATAGCCGCGATTTTCTCCGCGTCCTCCCGAGAGATGTTGCCGACTTCAGCATGAGCCAAAGCCAACGCAGCTTCAACATCAAGCAGTCTTTGAACGCGCGCCTCTTCCTCAAAAACCCGCAGCATCTCGGGGGTTCCGTAACGACCGGTATCTATAGGCAATATAGGCAAGTCAATTTTCCCTCGACAAAAGGATATGCAGATTAAACATTAATGTTTTACCAAAGAGTAAAATAATAAACTGAACGTGAAAGCCACTTGGGAACAAAAACAAACATAGCAGTCATAGACAAGCGAGACGGCAACATAATAGTCAGCCCACACAATGAACAGTGTTGCGTGAATTTAGGAAAAACAACAGTCCTCTTTGATGGCAGAATTTACTCGCCAATTTCGGGCGCTTCAGGTACAGAAATAATTGCCCAGAAGCTTCAGCAAGCAGACCGGATCAAGGCAAGCGAAGATTTTCTTAAGGAGGTTGAAGGTGACTATATATTCATAATAGCCGAACCCGAACGAATCATCGCAGGAAGAGACCCCATAGGCGTTCAACCCCTATATTATGGGGAAAACAAGACCGTGACGGCTCTTGCTTCAAACCGCAAAGCGTTATGGAACCTTGGGATAGACGTTGTGATGTCGTTTCCTCCCGGGCACGTAATGCTTGTCAGTCGAGACAACTTCAAATTTAAGCCTGTCAAGATGCTTGTTTTTTCAGAGCCAAAACAGGTAACCATGAAAAAGGCAGCGGAAACCCTACAGAAAATGTTGGAACAAGCTGTTCGCAGGCGTGTTTCGGGAGCTAAGGATGTTGCGGTGGCTTTTTCCGGGGGTCTAGACAGCAGTGTCATAGCGTTTCTGGCTAAGAAGTGCCAAGTTAACGTTCACTTGGTTCATGTGAGTTTAGAGAATCAGCCTGAAACTGAAGAGGCTAAAAAAGCGGCTGACACGTTGCATCTGCCAATGCAGGTTCACCTGTTCAGGGAAGAGGATGTTGAAAACATTTTTCCTAAAGTCGTGGAGCTTATCGAGGAGCCTAATCCCGTCAAAGCAAGTATTGGTGTACCTTTTTATTGGACGGCGGAGAAAACTGCTGAGTCAGGATACAAGGCGCTACTGGCTGGACAGGGTGCTGATGAGCTTTTCGGCGGTTACCAACGCTACATCAAAGAGTACCTATCTGATGGAGAGGAAAAAGTTAGAAAAACCATGTTTGAAGACGTTGTTAGGATTCATGAAAGCAACCTTGAACGAGACATGAAAATCTGCAGTTTCCATAACGTAGAACTACGTTTACCCTTTGCGTCGTATCAACTCGCCGAGTTCACAATGACCCTGCCTTTTGGATTGAAAATTGAAAAGCATGCAGATACACTTAGAAAACTGGTTTTGAGGAAGGCCGCAGAAAACATGGGTTTACCCTCATCAATAACGGAGAAACCCAAAAAGGCTGTCCAGTACGCTACAGGGATAAACAATGCGCTTAAGAAGATAGCGAAGAAACAGAAGACATCTGTAGTCGACTATGTGAAAAAAATGTTTCTCAGCCAAATTAATGAAAATTAATGTTCTACACCTTTCATCTAATCAAATATCTTTGGCCCTTAATGGCATTTCGATGTATAAACCAATAGTACACATCTCTCAAAAACAACTTTATACGAGTGGTTGAGTTTGCCCAACATAACAGTTCTAAGCACAAATAAAAAACAAACTTCGAACTGCAACCTTAGAAAGTCAGACTTAATGAGAAAATGGCGAATCATATGAATCATTAACAAAAAATATATCAACACTCAGCCTAATAAGAAACGCCAACACAGAAGTGAAATCAATGGAGAAAGAACTACAGGTCTACATAGATGGAATTTACTATCCGAAATCACAGGCTAAAGTCCCTGTTTACGATCATGGTCTCCTTTACGGTGACGGCGTTTTCGAGGGAATCCGCGCCTACAACGGGATAGTCTTCAAACTCAAAGAGCATATAAGTAGGCTTTATCGTTCTGCGCACACACTGATGTTGAAGATACCCTTAACCGAAGAAGAGATAACAGAGGCAGTTTTGGAAACCCTGCGGAAAAACAGCCTGCGGGACGCTTACATCCGCTTGGTGGTTACTCGAGGCGTTGGAGACCTCGGACTGGACCCGCGCAAATGTCCTAAACCCTCAGTTATCATAATAACCGACACTATTTCGATAATGTCCAGTGAAGCTAAAGAGAAAGGCATTTCAACTGTTATCAGTTGGGTTAGACGACATCCTGTGGACACGACGACACACGAGATAAAATCTCTAAACTACCTTAACAGTGTGTTAGCCAAGATGGAAGCAACCGCATACGGCGCTGACGAAGCCATAGGCTTGGATAAAACAGGCGCCATATCTGAGGGAGTGGGCGAGAACTTGTTCATAGTTAAGGACGGCAAGGTGTTCACTCCGCCAAGCAGCACTGGCGCTTTAGCAGGCATCACAGCCAAGCTTGCAATAGAGTTCGCGAAAAACTTAGGGTACGACGTCGCTGAAGCCAACATAACCCCGTTTCAGTTGTTTACTGCCGATGAAGCGTTTTTCACTGGAACAGCCGCAGAAGTCGTGCCTATCAGGGAAGTGAACAAGCGTCAAATAGGCAATGGAAAACCAGGTCCCGTCACAAAGAAGTTGATGGCGGCTTTCGAAAAAGCAACTTCTGACCGAGCGTTCGGAGTGCCGATCTACCCGTAAAATCGAAGCGGCAACAAGCGGCTTCGCAGTTACTTCTTTTTTATGAACCTTTCTATTTCATTCAATGCTTGCTCCAGTATTTCAATAGGCGGCAGGAACACTGCTCTAACGTGCCCTGCACCGTAAACTGGGTCAAAGCCTGAACCGTGCACCAGAAGCACGCCGGTTTCTTTTAGAAGTTCCACAGCGAATTCCATGTCTGTCTTCCACTTTGAGCCTACATCGCAAATTTTGGGGAAAACGTAGAACGCGCCTTCAGGTTTTGCGCAATTTACTCCTTCAATCTCGTTGAGCCTCTTCCACGCGTAGTCTCTTCTAACCCGGAGCTTTTCCACCAGTTCTTTCACATGATCTTGCGGACCTCTCAACGCAGCGATGCCCGCCATCTGAGCTGGAGTGCTAGCGCAGATTCTTATACGCTGCTCTTTTTCTACGGCTTTCTTAAGCTCCTGCAGTTCACCGTTTGGATCGTAGAAGTACATGTAACCGAGTCTCCAGCCAGTCATCAGATAGACTTTCGAGAACCCATTTAATCCTACTACGGGCAAGTCTTTGGCTAAGTGGGCTGTGCTGACGTAGTCTTCAACGTATCTTATCTGGTCATAAATTTCATCCGACAAAACGAGGAGGTCGTGTTCACCTGCTACGTCCAGCATTTGCTTGACCGTTTTAGTTCTGTAAAGCGCGCCTGTAGGATTATTTGGGTTGTTTATCACAATGGCACGAGTTGTTTCGGAGATTTTGCTTCGTAAGTCGTCAATGTTTGGCTGCCAGTTTTCTTCTTCAACGGTTTCATAAGAAACTGGAGTGCCATCATACACCTTCGAGTATGACATGTACGGTGAATAGGGGGGTCCTGGAACGAGGATTTGGTCTCCCTTTTCTATTAGGGAGGATATCAACATTCTGATTCCTTCGGAGACACCGGAAGTGATTAAGACGTTATCCGCAAATACATGTACGCCATTAACTCGTTTTTCTTTTTCAACTATAGCTTGTCTCAGTTCTAGGACTCCTTCTGAAGGTGAGTAATTGTTATTTCCTGACTGAACTGCCTCAATCAGTGCTTGCCTGATGTGCTGTGGTGTGGGGAAGTCAAATGCCACAGGATCTCCGATGTTTAGATAAAACATTTTTTTTCCCGTTTTAGTGATTTGGCCTGCGTTGACTATGACGTCGCGTATGGCGTACTCGATGGCTTTTGACCGCTCAGTAACTTTAACGTTCACCACTGTTAAGCCCCTGTATTAATGCAGAGTTGCGCAGTTCAGAAACATAAAGCTTCCGAAGAACAGCACGTTTGAGCACGCGTTGCCGTGGATCCTATTCTTTCAGAAATGTCTTGAATCGTAATTGTTCAGTAACATTTTAGTTCTACGTTGCCATAAGATATGTATACCTGCTAGGTCAGGTGAACATTAATGTTTGGTTGGACTGGTAACTTCCTACAAGTTGACTTAACCAGAAACAAAGCAGTTGCAGAACCGTACGATTCACACTTAGCTCTAAGCTTAATCGGCGGCAGAGGCTTTGCAGCAAAAATCCTCTGGGACAAACTAACTCCTGGAATAGATCCTCTGTCACCTGAAAACAAGCTTGTTTTCGCTGCTGGACCCTTAACTGGGTTAGGTGTGCCAAACAGCGGTAAACTAGTTATAGCTGCCAAGAGCCCCTTGACTGGTGGCTATGGCGACGGGAACTTGGGAACTTCCGCTGGAATTGAAATGCGCAAGGCTGGTTACGACGCCGTTATTATAAAGGGTAAAGCGGAAAAGCCTGTTGTTCTCCACATTAAAAACAAGGTCGCTGAGTTTGTAGATGCTAAAGATTTCTGGGGCTTAAACACGTTTGACACTGAAAATCATCTAAAAGCCATATATGGACGTAGCGCAGGCGTCGTCTCTATTGGTCCTGCAGGAGAAAACCTCGTGAAGTTTGCTATAATTAGTTCTCAAGAGGGACGCGCTGGCGGAAGAGCAGGAATGGGTGCTGTAATGGGCTCCAAGAACTTGAAAGCCGTAGTTTTCGAAGGCTTCGATGATGTTCCTGTTGCTTATCCAGAGGACCTGAAGGAACTTAACGCTGCTGGTTACAGGGAAATCATGACGAAGCCAAGTTATGCTTTTTGGAAACAGCAGGGAACCATGTCTACGGTAGAGTGGTGTCAAGAAAACAGTGCGCTGCCAACTTTTAATTTCAGTGAGGGCGTTTTCGAAAAAGCTGACAAGATAGGCGGGTTTGCTATGGAAAAAATAAAAGTCGGCAATCGCGGCTGCCCAAATTGCAACATGATGTGCGGTAACGTGGTTAAAAACTCTAACAGAAATGAGTCAGAGATTGATTACGAAAATGTGGCAATGTTGGGTTCGAATGTTGGTTTGGGCAATCTTCGGCAGGTTGCGGCTTTAAACCGTCTTGCAGATGAACTTGGTTTGGACACGATTTCGCTTGGAAACGTAATAGGCTTCGCCATAGAAACTTCCCAGAAAAAGAGTATTCCCGAAGAGTTACAGTGGGGAAAATACAAGGAAACCCGGGACTTGATTAATGATATAGCTTACAGGCGTGGGTTCGGAAAGCTTCTCGGTGAAGGCGTGAAAGCCACTGCTGCTAATATAGGTCATGAGTCAGCCGATTGGGCGATGCAAATTAAAGGTTTAGAGGTATCTGCTTACGACTGCCACGCGGCACCTGCTATGGCGTTGGCTTATGCTACAAGCTCGGTTGGCGCGCATCATAAGGAAGCGTGGGTGATCTCTTGGGAGGTCAAGTTTGGACGCAAAAGCTACAGTGAGGAGAAAATTAACAAGGTCATAGAGATGCAGCGCATTCGCGGCGGCATTTTTGAATCTCTCGCTGTCTGCCGTTTTCCTAATACTTCGCTTGGCTTTGAACTTGATTGGTACACGAAGTACCTGCAAGCAGCAACAGGTAAAGAAATGCCGTTCAACGCTCTGATATACGTAGCTGATAAAACGTTGAACTTGATTCGTGCCTTTTGGATACGCGAGTACGGTAACAGCTGGAGAAGGGAAATGGAAATTCCGCCCATGAAGTGGTTTAAGAAGCCTTTAACCACAGGACCATTGAAAGGTGCTATGCTTGACTTAGCGAAATTTGATGGTATGTTGAAGAAGTATTATGCGAAGAGGGGTTGGGATGAGAGAGGAATACCTAGGAGGTCAACTTTGCAGAAACTTAGTTTGCCGGATGTAGCTAAACAACTTGAAAACTACGTGACCATGTCCGATTAGTAACCAAGCGTTTAGTAGGATTTGGCAAAGTACACAATTTCCCCGTCTTTCTTTCCGCAGCAGACGCAGTTGGCTGTGTTTTTCTCTTTTTCGAAAGGTTTCAGCCTGATTGATGCTCCGGTTTCTTCTTTTATTTTTTCTTCGCATTTCGAGTTGCCGCACCAGGCTGCTTTGATGAAGCCGCCTTTATTTTTGAGTGTTTTTTGGAAGTCGTCGTAGTTTTGCACTGTTGTTGTTTTTTCATCTAAGGCTGTTTTGGCTTTAGCGTAAAGGTTTTTTTGGATTTCTTCAAGAAGCTTTTCTGTGGCTTGCACTGCCTCGTCCATTTTTGCAGTAGTTTTCTGGTAGGTGTCGCGTCTAGCCAAGGTTACCTGATCCTGTTTGAGATCACGGGGACCTATCTCTATTCGTACGGGTACACCTTTCAGCTCCCACTCGTTGAATTTCCATCCGGGTGTGTATTCTGTTCTGTTGTCTAAGACGGTTGTGATGTGTTTCACTTTGAGCTTGTCCAATATTTCTTTTGCTTTCGCTAGTATTGCGGCGGAGTCTGCAACCTTGTAGGTTATGGGAACTATAACTACTTGTACTGGAGCGACTCTAGGCGGCATGACTAGTCCTCTGTCGTCGCCATGGACCATGACTAACGCGCCTATCAACCGTGTAGATATGCCCCACGAGGTTTGCCAAACTTTGTGCTCCTTTTCGTCTTCTCCGATGAAGTTTATGTCGAAAACTCTTGCGAAGTTTTGTCCGAGGTTGTGGCTGGTTCCCATCTGTAGCGCTTTCCCGTCGGGCATCATAGCCTCCAGCGTGGTTGTGTAGAGGGCTCCAGCGAACTTTTCCTTGTCAGTTTTCACTCCGACAAGCACTGGAATTGCCAAGTAGTTTTCCATCACGTCCTTGTATTCGCCGAGGATGTCCATGACTTCTTTTTCGGCTTCTTCGCTTGTTACGTGGGCTGTGTGTCCTTCCTGCCATAGAAACTCTCGGGTTCTAAGGAAAGGTTTGGTGGCTTTGGTTTCCCACCTGATGATGTTGCACCACTGATTAATTTTTATAGGCAGGTCACGCCAGCTTCTGATCCACTTGGCGAAAGTGGCGTAGATTATCGTTTCAGATGTTGGTCTGATCGCGAGCTTTTCTTCCAGTTTGGTGTTTCCACCTTCAGTTACCCAAGCAACCTCTGGAACGAAGCCTTCAAAGTGCTCAGCCTCTTTTTTCAGAAAACTTTCAGGAATAAAGATTGGGAAATACACGTTTTTGTGACCAGTTTCCTTTATTTTCCGATTAAAAACTTCCTGAATTTTCTCCCAAATAGCGTAAGACTGTTCTCGGAGAATCATACAGCCCTTTATAGGCGCGTACTCAGCCATTTCAGATTTCAATACGACTTCGGTGTACCATTCCGAGAAGTCTTCGTTTTTCTTTAGCGTTACTCCAGTGTCTGACATAGTCTTTCTCTCCTTCTGTTTTACGCTGGCAGCATATAACCATAACGCAGAACTCAAATCAAAAAAATATATGCTTGTTGATCTTTTCGTCGGAGCAAATGAAAGATAACAGCATAACAAGTGTGCTTCTGCTTATTTTGCAGGTATTCCCTTAAGAAAAGGGAAAGAAGGAAAATATTCAATTTTATGATTGCCTTTTTAACAGCAGTAGGTGCAGAAGCAGGCTACTACTGTTTTATTTTGGACAATTGGTAAACGCTTGCCTTCAGAGCTAAATTTTATATGTAAGAAGGGAGACAGGTAAAAATCGTGCAATAGTTCAGCCCTGCAACAGCACAACCGAAACTTGCCGTAATTCAACGTTATCGATTTGCTTCTGTAAACCTACCTTAATCAGTATTCATGCTTTGAAACTTTTATATACGTCTGTGACAATGCTATGCTTGAGCGTCATGGCTGAAGTTTGTTCGACATGCGGGCTTCCGAAGGACTTATGCGTTTGTGGCGAAATCGAAAAAGAGCAACAACGTATCCGCATCAGGCTTGAAACAAGAAAATTC
>Ga0209536_100004410_pt1 | contig 22211 bp, 30 predicted proteins | sample DeeMarSeWOR28_12_FD_187461 | JGI IMG/M metagenome (GOLD analysis project Ga0209536, IMG submission 187461) | Marine sediment microbial communities from White Oak River estuary, North Carolina - WOR-2-8_12 (SPAdes) (version 2) | ecosystem: Environmental > Aquatic > Marine > Intertidal zone >... | reverse complement strand
AATATGGAGGGGGTACCCCACTACACAAAAGAGGGTAAGCTATGGATAGGTGAAATGCACAAGCACCCAGGTATAGGGTTAATGTCAGGTACTGAACACACAAACACTAGTGTAAATCTGTTTCATAAGGATGAGATTCGTAGCCCATACGAGTTGTACAAGTATAAACTAAAAAATAAAGAATAAGAGACATGCCTAGAAAAAGAAGGATTGGCAAGAAGAAACATATAAGTGGTAGTAGGTCAACAAAGACTTACGTTGAAATGGATGATAGTAATAAAATTACATCGTTTAATAAAAAACCTTTATATGAGGGACATGAACCATCTACACACCTCGTGGCTGATGACGGTAAAAGAACAGCTTGGCCTACAATTACAGAAGACGGTAAAGGTGGTTACAAAGAGCAGTCGTACAAAGAGGCATTGGAGGCTGGTGAGGTATATAAATTCTTAACTAAAAAAAGAATGATAGACTTCGCCAGAAAAGGTAACTGGAAAGACGGGTACAAAAAATGAGAAAGCAGAAGTTAAGTCCAGAGGCGGCCAAAACTAAGGCTATAAGGGACCATAAAATAGCAATGACCCCAGCTAGAAAGAAGAAGAGGGTTGAAAACCAAAGGATTCGTAGGGCTAAACTAACTGAAATGGTGTCCAAACTAGGTTCCTTGAGTAAAGCTAAGGCTTGGATGGCAGAAAGAGACTACGACCACGAGGATGGTCGGTTTGAATCAATAAAAAAGAACCGTGGTAATGACGGTAACGGAACAAAATCAGAGAAAAAGTGATGAATAATACATGGCTGAGTAGAAAAATAAAAGGCCCAAACGCAGAGGGTGACCCCGTTAAAAAGAAAAATAGTAAGGGTGTAAAACCTTATGTAACATATGACCGTGACGACCCAAGGATTCAGGCGTACAGTGATAGCTTAGATGCTCATTTACTTACTAATTATTTTGAAAAAGAGTTCATGGCCAACAGAGGTTATAATCTCTATAACACTTTCAAAACTAAGTCTGCCAATATAGTTCCAGCAAATACCCCAAGTTTAACAACTTCAAAGAGCTGGCCCTATGATTATTATGCCAGTCAGACCAAAATGAAACCTTCAAGAATTATTAGTAGTAATAATAAAACAGTAAAAGAGTTTCCTTTATATGATAAACCAAAACAAAAGGTAATGCTTCAGAGTTTAGAAAAGATGCCTATAGGTAAGTTAAAAAGCAAGTCGACTACCCCCAAAAAGCTGAAAAGTAGAGAAAACATGAAAATGTTAACCCAAACAGTTATGGGTACAAGTGGTAAACAGGAACCAGCATATCAATATAAAAAACGAAAAGGGCTTTCAGATGAACAAATGTATCGAAGCTTTCCAGGATTAAAACCAAATAAAACAAAGTGATGAATAGTACATGGCTGAGTAGAAGGGTGCAGGGTGTAGGTCCAAACATGGTGGATAAATCCAAAATGGCCTGCAATAAACCCACAAAATCCTCTAGACCTGGCAAGAAAAAGATGGTTAAAGCGTGTTCTGGGGGGAAAGAGAAGATAATACACTTCGGGGCCTCTGGATATGGGCATAATTACAGTGATGCAGCCAGAAAAAGCTTCAAGGCACGGCATAAATGCAGTACAGCCAATGATAAACTTACAGCAAGGTACTGGGCATGTAAAAATTTATGGGCTGGAAAGGGTGGTTCCACCGAATCCTCCCCAAAAAACAGGAGAGGTAAATACTAAAAAACATATAAAGAGAAAAAATGGCAATTAATTACACATATCCAGAAAAATCTACCCCAACAACCTCTGATAAGGTGTTGATTATAGACAACGAGGACACAACAAACCCACAATCAACCAAAACAACTAGTATACAAAGCATTGTAGACTTAGCTGGTGGTGGTGGTGGTGGTGATTATGTCACTGGTCCAGCAAGTTCCGTAAACAACTCTATTGCTGTGTACGATGGAACCACAGGTAAGGTTATTAAGAACGATACAGGTGTTACAATAGATGCAGATAGTAATGTAACCCTTGAAAACTGGCCAGAGTCGAATGGCGAGTTTAGGGGTGACCTAGACGGTGGTATTAGATTCACAGCACAGGCTGATGGGGATTTATCTAAGGGTGATGTTGTTTATATTTCTGGTGCCTCTGGTGCAAATACATTGGTGGCAAAGGCGCAAGCCAATAATGTATCGACAATGCCTTCATTTGGATTTGCCAACAGGAGTGCTTTAAATGGTGAGACTGTTCAGATTATTACGTTTGGAAATATATATGGCTCAGGAACATATCCACTTAACACAACATCAGACTCTGAGGGCAACTCACTAACCGTTGGTGATACAATCTATGTTAGCTCAAGCATTTTAGGGGGATTTACTAAGATAAAACCATCAGGTGAAACCAACCTAATTCAGAACATAGGTAATATTGTTAGGGTAAACGCAAACAATGGTGTTATAAAAGTGATTGGTGCAGGTAGAACAAACGCAACACCAAACCTTGATTCCGCTAAAATATTTGTAGGTAACGCATCTAACCAATCAGCATCTGTCGCAATGTCAGGTGATGTTACTATCGACAATACAGGAGTAACAACAGTAAACATAACAGCAACAGAGGTGCCATACGGAAACGGGAGTGGCGCACTTACTAGCGAGGCTGCGTTTACATACGATGACACTCAAAACAAATTAAGGGCAGACCAAATAGAATCAAACATATCCACATCAAAACAGTTTACCACTACAAAGTCTTCAATAACCTCTTTGTCAGGTACGGCCACATGGGATGCGTCACAGGGTGCGTATGGTGAGATTTCATTGACTGAAAATACAACCTTAGCAATAACTAACCTACCGTTGGGTACGTCCGCTGTGTTAAAGGTTATTCAAAACCCGTCCTCTACCTTTAACATAACAGCATATACTACAGACCTTGGTGGCTCTGTTGATTGGCCTGGAGGGTTGGTACCAACAATAACTGCAACTATAAACGCTGTAGATATAATTAGTTTTCTTGCAGATACATCGGATGTATACGCATCAATAAAGCAGGACTTTAAATAAATGATTTAATGGATAATGAAACTATTATACCTATGTTGGTAGCCCTTATTGGTGCCTTGGGCATAAAAGAGGGCTGGAATATATGGAAGAAGAAAATAGATAATTCAGTATCTTTTAAGAGTAGTATAAGAGAGGATAACAGGAAAAGGATAGTTGGGCTTGAGGAGAAGGTGAAGGGCTTGTATGAAAAAATAGAGGCACTATTGTTGGAGAACGCAACACTAAAGGCTAATGTAGCCAGACTTGAAGAAAGAATATTAATAACCGCAAAGAATAGAGTTAAGAAAGACAAAGACATCTAACCGTAGGGGTTTTCGTCTTTACAAGTAGTAAATTAAATTTAATTAAATGTCAGACAATATAATTAAACACCTTAGCTTCGGTGATGAGGCTAGGGAAAATGTTTTTAATGGTATAGATAAACTATACTTGGCAGTGAGTTCAACGCTTGGGGCTAGTGGTAAATGTGTACTCTTAGAGGACAGCTCTGGAAAACCAGTGGTAACAAAGGACGGTGTTACTGTAGCTAATGCGGTTACATTGATAGACCCAGTTGAAAACATGGGTGCAACCCTATTAAAGCAAGCCGCAAAAAAGACGGTGGAAGAGGCTGGTGATGGTACAACCACAGCCACCATACTTGCACACTCAATTATAAGTGAGGCACAAAAAATTAAGGGGTTTAGTGAAAGAGAGATTAAGGCTGGTATAAACTCAGCCACCACTAAGGTAATAAAATACTTAGAGGATAGAGCTATAGATGTGAGTGGTGACATGCTAAAACACGTTGCCACGATATCGTCAAACAATGACGAAGAGCTGGGTGAGATAATATCATCTGCGTTTAATGCCTCTGGTAAGGGTGGTGTTGTAACAATGGAAATTTCTAGAGACGAGAGTACATCGTTTGAGGTTGTTAATGGCGCAACACTAGATAAGCCACTAAAGAACTTTCATTTTATCACAGACAAGGATAGTGGCTCTTGTGTACTAAACAACCCACTGGTCCTTATTGTAGAGAACAAGATAGAGAACATAAGGAAGATAGAGCCGATACTCGCTTACGTCATAAAGAACAACAAGGAGTTACTTATAATCGGTGACGCTGATGAGCAGGTTGTTTCTGCTTTAGCGATGAATAAGATAAAGGGTAACATAAAGGTTAATGTTGTTGACGCACCAGACTATGGTATCAACAGGAAGGAAAGAATGCAGGACCTAGCTGTTATCACAGGAGCAACGGTAATCAACGAAGACCTTGGTGACGATATGGACCTTATACAACCAGAACACTTGGGTGAATGCTCAAAGGCTATAACAAACAAGGAGGAGACAATCATTGAGGTTGATGAGCTGAATGATGAGGTAAAGGAGCTTGTAGAACTAGTTAAGTCTCAGATAGAAGAAACAAAGTTTCCAGGCAAGAAGTTACAACTAGAAAAAAGACTTGCCATACTATCGTGTAAAGTATCGGTAATAAAGGTTGGAGCCAACTCTGAAGTAGAACTAAAAGAAAAGAGTGATAGAGTTGAAGACGCTATCTGTGCAACAAGAGCCGCCATAAAGGAGGGAATACTCCCAGGTGGTGGCGTAGCACTACTAAATGCGTCTGATAAAGTTAAGGCTGTAAATGAGGTCGAAGAAAGCCTTTTAAGGGCTATTAGAAAGCCTTACGAGGTTATTATGATAAATGGTGAGTACGATGATATTATCTACGACAAGAGGACTGGATATGGGGTCGATGTCAAAACAGGTAAAATTGTCAATATGATAAAGGCTGGTATCATTGACCCACTGCTTGTAACCAAGAGTGCATTGAAGAACGCTGTGTCTGTGTCTACGACCATTATGTCTACAAATTGTGTAATCAACAATCTTAGACAAAAATGAGGACTATAGGTAAGTACATGCTCATCCAACCAATAAAAGAGGGGGTCACTAAAACTAAGAGTGGATTAATTTTATCTGATGCCCATAAGGATGATATAAGATACAGAGAGGCCACAGTATCTAAGGTTGGTAACCTTGTTGAAGGTATCACTGAGGGTGACACGGTTTATTACGACAGACACGCTGGCTTTGACATGGAGATAAAGGGTGTGGTATACAAGGTGATAAAGGAGTTTGACGTTGTTGTTGTTTTATGAGGATAGAGCCACAGACTCTGAAGGATATAAACCTATTAAAGCATTACAGAACAATAAGGAAGTGGGCCTGTAAAACAAATGGTTTATCAGACTCTGACCTAGAACTTTTAATATACCTAGACTGTGAGGGTAGGTTCACTAAGAGGGATTATGAGACTGGCGTGTTTTCCTATAGCTGGGACAAGAGAAGGTGGGATAGGTTACTCAAGAACGGTTGGATTGTGGTTTGGAGAAAAAGAAACCACACAACACAGAAGTACCATGTGTACGAGGTCTCTCTAAGGACTAAGCAGCTAACAAACAAGATATATAAGATAATGCTTGGGCATGAGGATTTACCTACTAGCACCCATAATAAAATTATGTTAGGCAGGAGTTATATGGATAAAGTTTTATCTAAATCAATTATTTCTGCGAATAATGATAAAAACAAGTAATATATATTACAAGAGAACTTAAAGATGGCAGATAACAAAAAATATGTAGGAGAGAGTGGTTACCGAAATTTGGACATCACAAACATGTACAATAGCCCTGATTCATTGGATACAAGCACTGGTACTAATGATTTGCAAACAAACTATGGTTCATCTGGTATGCAGAAATATCCTATTAGAACCTTACTACCAAGTCAGGATGAAATAGATATAAGAAAAGGGATAGCAAAAGAGAGAGGCCACTCTGCTCAATTAGCTAGACTAGAGTACAGAGAAAAGAAAATGAAATACAACCAAGAAAAAAGGGCTGGTAAGTTTGAGGACAGACAAGAGAAAAAATTAGCTAGACTAAAGTCAAGAGAGGCCGCTGGCAAGCTTAGGGGTCCTGGAAAGGATAGAATGGAAAGGCTTGAATCAATGGGTTACGGCTCTGACGAAGAAGGTGTAAACATGATGGGTATAGACAGGGCATTGAATAGAGCAAAAAGATATAGCTCTGGACCTAAAAAAATGAGGAGGGACTAATGAAAACAAGAAAAGAAAAAGGCCCAAATTTATTTGGTAACAGCAATATAATTAGCAACTTAGTTAATACGGTTACTGGACAGACACCCACACCAGCAGCGGCACCACCACCACCACCACCAACTCCAGAATTAGAAACACCATCTCAAGAAACACCAGCGATTGACCCACAACAGGTTGAGTTGCGTAGGCAGGCTAAAATGGTTAACTCTGGCAATGTAAATGCAGCACAGGCTGATTATTTTAGAGAGCAAAATGAAGATTTGTTTACGAAGGGAGGCCTTGGGGGAATTAGAGAGGGCGGTGGTAAATTAAAAGATGCGGCTCAATACAACAAGCTTGAAAAAATAACGGGTGTGAACCCAGTGTCGAATAGAAAAAATGATAAAATGACCGAGTTGTTTGGTGGTCTTTACGGCTCTGAAGAATCAAGGGGTTTTTAAAAAATAAATAACTACAAAATGATAAAAGATTTAGGTATAAGTTCAGTATGGGACGGACCACTAGACATGAGTGAGTTCCCAACCAAAAAAGGTGACAGCAACGGTATTAAGGGTATTAAGCTTTTAGCTAAGAATCAGCCATCATGCAAGATGGGTCCTATAACTGAACGAGCAAAAGGATTTTAGTATGTCTTTCTGGAAAATATTTGAAAACAGAAATAAGTACAACGAAAAGAACATAGTGGGTTTCCTTTCGTTTGCTATGATGACACTTTTTGCAGTCACAGACATTGCAACTGGGTTATGGGGCAAAGAGCTTGTTATTAATGACATTATATTTAACTCTTTTGTTATAGTCACTCTTGGTGCTTTTGGTATTGCTGAGGCAGGTAAGATTTTCGGTAAAAAAGATAAAGAAGAAGAATGATGCCCCTAATTAAGTTGATGTACAACGAGATGAAAATCGTGTTGATTAATATAACAACGCTTGGAATATCTTTTAGCGACATAGAGATGTCTTTGAAAATATTACTACTCCTTGTTACTATAGGATATACTGTTCATAAATGGATAACCATCAAAAAAAATAAATGAAGGTAACTGAACACGTTTCTTATAAGGAAGTAACTAAAAGTAACACTGCCATTAGAAAGGGTATAGAAAACATACCCAGTGGTGAGCAGATGGAGAGGATAAAACTATTATGTGAAAAGGTGTTTGAGCCACTCAGGAAACATGTAGGTGGTCCTATAGCTATAAATAGTCTGTTCAGAAGCGTAGAGTTAAACAGAGCCATTGGTGGTTCATCAAGTTCACAGCATTGCGCTATTAATGGTGCGGCTATGGATATTGATGACACGCTAGGACATATGTCTAATGCAGACATGTTTAACTTTATAAAAGACAACTTAGACTTTGACCAGCTTATCTGGGAGTACGGTGACGAGGACAACCCAGATTGGGTTCATGTTTCTTACAAAGAAAGGGATAATAGAAATCAAGTTTTAAAATGCAAAAGAGTAAAAGGAAAGACGGTGTATTCTTTATACTCTTAACTGTATTTTTATTTAACTCATGCTCTGTTGAGCAGAGGTTAGAAAATAAATTTAGGAGGGCTGAACGCAAGATAGAAAAACTTACGATTAAGTACCCTAAGCTATTAAACAAGGACACACTGCGTGATACATTCAATATTATATCGGACAGGATTGAGTATGACACTTCGTTTATTAACATACCTGGAGATACTACATATTTATATAAGGACAGGCTTAGAATTAAGTATGTTAGGGTCGGTGACACGACATATATACAAGGTGAGTGTAAGAGCGATACAATCATACGAACGGTGGAGATACCGTTTGAAAAGGTAGTTGTAAGGAAGGAAGGAATACTAGACCAAATGAAAAGGTACCTAAAGAGGTATCTGTTTTGGATTATATTAATAGTTTCACTTGCGGTCTTGGTTAAGGTTGGGTGGAAGTTTATAAAACCGTTTTAAGATATTTAATTACAAAAAATGAAAGCAAAAATGCAGGCTGCAAAAGCCAAAAGAAAAGCTAAAAAAGCTGAAAGAAAGTACGATGAATCTATGGCGTACAACAAAAACCTAAGCCCAGAGGCTAGGCTACACTACCTAGAAAACGAAAGAGCTGACAAGGATGGTGCTAGTATGTACGGCAAGGGGCCTAATTTTGGAGCTACTGAGGCTGTTACTATTGCTAGTTTTCTTGCACCATATGTAAAGCCAACATTATCTGGTATTGAAAGCTTGGGTGCTGGAGAGCGTTTCTCAGAGGGATTTTCAATGAAAAAGAAAAAGTCACTCAAAAAAGATATTACTGAATTTGGTAAGACAGGTGTTGGTAAGGAATTAAAAGAAAAAGGGATGAATGTGTTAGATAAATTAATACAAGAAACAGGAAAAACATTAAAAGGAGCAAAGATGACTGGAAAAGAAAAAGGACCAGATTTATTGGGTATGGGTAAAAAAGAAACAAAAGGTGCGCTTGTTGGGGCTGGATATGGTATGTTAGCCGCTGGACCTTTTGGGGCAATAGCTGGCGGACTAGCTGGAAAGGCTTTTGGTAAAGGACGAGATAGAAAAGAGGCTGAAGAGGGTACAGGTGCTAACATGATGGGTAATTCAATCTCTAAGCATATGGGTGGTCGAGGTTGTAACATGTATGGAGATGGTGCTAACATGATGGGTATTGGTAAGATGCAAAAAGCTAATAGGAAAGATGCTTATGAGCATTTGGAAAACCTAAAAGACATAGCTATGACACCTGGTAGGGTTGTCGCAAAAGCAGCTAATATTGTAAGTGGTGATGACCCACAAACTCCTAAAGAAGCTCGACAAGAAAAACGTGAAGAAAGACGTAAAGCTAGACAAGAAAGACGATTGAATAAAATCGAAGGTGCTAGTATGTATGGTAAGAAGCCTATGATGAAAGGTAAAAAAGGAAAGTAATGGCATTTAAGTTAGACAAGCCACCATACAATCTTAACGGGCCTGCCGTATACTTAAATGACTTTAAAGAAGAGGAGTCTGTTCTTGGTAGAACCAATAAGAACGGTACCATACTATTAAATAAAGACCTTGACCCAAAGTATCACGATGCAGTCATCAAACACGAAAAGGTCCATGTTGACCAAATCGAGAGAGGTGACTTAGATTGGGATGGCCCTAACTTCTATTGGAAGGGGAAGAAGTACTCTCGTTCATTGAACATGATGGGGACTGGTAAAGAGCCTTGGGAAAAGGAAGCATATAATAAAGGTGGGGTACCTTTTGGTAAAATACCCGTTTAATAACTAACAACACAACAATTAGAAAAAATGGCAAACGAAGTAATTAATTTAGGAACTGTATTTAGCGGATTTAATAGCGGTACAGACCTACAACCAGCAAACTCAAGAACAAACAACCAAGGTGTTACAATAAGTGACATCGCAGGGTTTGTTAAGATTTTAGATACAGCACCAGCAACAGCAACCCTTACAAAAGGAGATATGTTCCTTGCTCTTGATACAGGTGAATTAACTGTTTGTACAGTTACTGCTACTACGGTTATCAGTGTAACTTTATCTTAATAATTAAATAAACACCCCTGTAGGATAAAACCTATGGGGGTATTAACTTAAATAAACAAAATGGGACAATTCGGTAATCAACCAGATTTTGGAACAGAGGCGGCTACAGTAGCAGCATCAGACACTATATCACCAGCTACTAACCTTACTGGCTCTGTATTGTATGTCGGTACAGGTGGGTCTGTTAAGGTTTTAATGGCAGGTAAAAGAGAGGTTGGAGATGCGGTTATTTTTGCAAACGTACCTGACGGAAGTTTTCTACCAGTTATTGTGGACTATGTTCTAGCCACTGGAACTACAGCTAGTGACATTATATCTTTAAAGTAGTATGTCTTTAGGTTTAGGTATAGACTTATGTATAATAGGACCCAACGGAACTGGGGTACCCTTTGAGTTTGTTAACTCTTTGTATAGTGACGGAGACAGGAGCTTTATGCAAATGTTATCTGCCGTAAACAAACCAGCAGCAACAAGTGGGTTTGCATTAAGCTGTTGGGTTTATTTTGATGGTAGCATTTCTAATGAATATATCTTTGGTCATGTTGGGGATGCTGACATGTTCTTTCGATTTGACTCAAGCACCTCTGCTACATTTCAAGCCTCTGCTGGTACTAGCACTACATGGACTATATCAGCCAACTCTACGGGTTGGAATCATGTTGCCATATCATTAAATGGTGGAGTTAATGAGCTGTGGATTAACGCAGTAAAGTCTACGGGTACAACAGAAGACTATGATGCAGAGGCTATAAATATAAGCCTTATAGGTAGAAGTTATACATCTTACGGTTTGTTTGTTATAGACGAACTAATTATAGACGCAGACGGAACATTAACTCAGGGTCAAGTAGATTCATTATATAATGGAGGAAGCGGAACATTAAGTAATACTGTAATAACAAGCCCAGATATATTTTACAGGTTTGACCAAACAAGTGGCACCACCATTGTTGACTCAAGCGGTAACGGTAATAACGCAACACTATACTTCCCAACAAACGGTGATTGGTCACCACACGCATTAGAAGCACCAACAATTACCAGCGGTTCTGTAAATACCACATCACCAGCTCAGGTTGTATTAACTGGTACAAACTTTTATTCAGTCACAAGCCTAAGTGCGTCTGGAACTGCGGTTGTTGAGAGCTACACTATAGACAGTGTTACTCAGATAACAGCCATAGTAAATGTAGAAACCCCTGGCGATTATAGTATAACAGTAAACAATATTGTAGGTTCTGATACTATATCTAATCAAACAATAGCGTTGTATGATTTTGGTAATTACATTCAACCAGCAGTAGGTAATTCAAATGACAGAGGTACAATAGGTACTCCTTGGAATAGCACAGATAGATTTTCTAGTATGGTTATCTCTTATTGGGCTAAAAGACCAATTGGTGCTGATACTAGTAAAACTAATGTGTTATTATCAAGCCAAAGCAACTCTAGTACATATATATACCACAGAAACACATCGCCATACATAAGGTTTGCATCTGACGGAGACTTTAACAGTAGACAAGTTGAGTGGAATTTAAATATATTGGACAATGACTGGCATCATTTTTATTACTTTAATAACAACGCCTCACTGACTGATGATATAACGCAAAATATAACTGGTGCCGCAGATGCTAGTTATACCGTTCCAACAACAGCTTATCCACCTGGTGGAACAGGAATGCAGGTAACTGCTGTTGTTTCTGGTGGTAATATAGACAGACTTCGTGTAGAGGCTGTGGGTTCTGGGTACAGAGTGGGTGACGAAATCACCTTTATAGTAGACGGACAAGAAGCAAAAGCGGTACTATCAAAGGTTCCAGATACTGTTGATGGTGTAATTTACCTTGTTTATGATGGTGTGTTGCAGACCCGTTCTTCTGCTCAAGGCTTATTTGATGGTCTTGATAACTTTGGTTCTTTTTTCTACAGGGGTAATAGCAATACCTTATACTCTGAAATAGCTATGGATGATATAGTCTTTGACGAAAGGGTTAGTACACTTGCTGAGGCACAAGCAATATATAATAACGGAAGGGGTGGAAATGTGACAAATATATTTGGAAGTCAACCTCTTTACTGGTATAAGTTTAATGAAGCAAATGGCGCAACAACTATAGCGCAAAGCGGTTCTGTCGGTAGTGCTGATATGACGCTAAATAACTTTACGGGAACTTATTTAATCCCACACATATAGAATTAAATTAAATTAAATGAAAATAGAAAAAGAAGAGCTTGACAAGATTGTTGAGCAGCAGGTAGAGTTAAACAATCTACTTAAAAGAATAGGCTTTATAGAGACCGAAAAGGATGGTCTCTTGAAGATATACATTGAAGCGTTAGGGGAGTCTAATGCCACCAAGAAAGAGCTTGAAAACAAATACGGGGCCATTAACATAGACCTTTCTGATGGCTCGTATACTAAAGTTGAAACTGAGTAGCTGTGTCTATAATAAGGAAGATAACTATAGGTAAGGAGTACAAGGAGAACGCTATGCATTACGCTGTGGGTCAAGAGGTTTATGGTGGCCACTGTGTATCAAACATAGAAGACATCGAGAAGGATAATGTGTACAGGATATACATAACCAAGAACGATGAGGTGATGCCCTGGAAAGACTTCAATAAGAACATGGGTATATCTGTGGAGTACGACTTGAAATACTAACACCCATGAAAAGTGTGTACGATTTCATTGTTAAGCCTATATCTGGTAGGTATAACAATACCAAAGATATTGGTGGGGTTAAGTTTGTAACTAACACAAAGATTGAAAGCTACAAAAGCGTTAGTAACGAGGCAGAGGTAATAGCCACTCCACTATCTATTGTAACAGATATCAAGGTTGGTGACAAGGTTATTGTCCACCATAATGTGTTTAGGAGGTTTTACGACATAAGGGGTAATGAAAAGAATAGTCGTAGCCATATAAAAGAAGATATGTACGCTTGTTCACCAGAGCAGATATATCTTTATGGTGACAATGAATCAAACCTTGATTATTGTTTTGTACAACCCGTTGTTAATGATGATGAGTGGTCATCCCAAAAAGAAAAACCACTTACAGGAATACTTAGGTATGGCAACAAAATTCTTGAAGAGAACAATGTACACCCAGGAATGGTTGTTGGGTTTACCCCAGAGTCAGAGTTTGAGTTTATTGTGGATGGTGAGTTATTATATTGTATGAAATCTAAAAATATTGTTTTGACCTATGGAAACGAAGGAAGCGAAACTAAGTATAATCCAAGCTGGACGAGCAGCGGTTGAGGAGCTAATTAAGGTGGCTAGAGAGCCAATAGTTACTGGGGGTGAGGATGATGTATCAGCGGATAGATTAAAGAACGCAGCGGCCACTAAAAAGCTTGCAATATTTGATGCGTTTGAAATCTTAAACAGAATTAACGAGGAGGAAAATATGCTCAACAATGTAGAAAAAGTTGAGGCACCAAAAAAGGTATTCTCTGGTTTTGCTGAGAATAGGTCTAAGAAGTAATGTACGAGCAGACATTAGTAAATATAATAGATGACCACATAAAGCCACATGTTCTGAAAAGAATGAACAATGGAAAGAAGTGGAAGTATGGGTACAATGAAGACCACGACATTGTAGTTATAAGTAAGAACGGTCAGATTGGTGAGATATACGAGATACAAAACCTAAAGATAGCTTTACCTACAGAGTTTGATGTGGTTAAGTTTAAAGATAACAAATGGCAGTACACTGAATACCCAAAAGAGTTATCTAGGTTTAAGAGTGTTTTTGATTGGAATGAGGCACCAGATGAGTTTAAGAATAAATGGTTTGACTACATAGACACGGAGTTTACTAGAAGAGAAGATGGTTTTTGGTTTATAAACAACAAAAAGCCAACATACATAACAGGTTCTCACTACAACTACCTACAGTGGTCTAAGATAGATATTGGTAAGCCAGACTTTAGAGAGTCTAACAGATTGTTCTTTATATTTTGGGAGGCTTGTAAGGCTGACCACAGAAGCTACGGGATGTGCTACTTAAAGAATAGACGCTCTGGTTTTTCTTTTATGTCATCAGCAGAAACTGTAAACTTAGCAACACTATCTAGTGACTCAAGGTTTGGTATACTGTCTAAGACAGGACCCGATGCTAAGAAGATGTTCACAGACAAGGTGGTGCCAATATCGGTTAACTACCCGTTCTTCTTCAAACCCATACAGGATGGTATGGATAGACCTAAAACAGAGCTTGCGTACCGTGTACCAGCGTCTAAGTTTACTAGAAAGAAGCTGGATGCAAACAACAAGGTTGAGGACATTACAGGTCTTGACACAACCATAGACTGGAAGAACACAGGGGATAACTCATACGATGGTGAGAAACTATCGTTGTTGGTACATGATGAGAGTGGTAAGTGGGAGAAACCCACAAACATACTTAACAACTGGAGGGTTACTAAGACATGTCTAAGGTTAGGTAGTAGGGTAATTGGTAAGTGCATGATGGGGAGTACATCAAACTCTCTAGACAAGGGAGGTGAGAACTTCAAGAAGTTGTACGAGGACTCTGATGTAACCAAAAGAAATGCAAACGGGCAGACAGCATCTGGGTTGTATAGCCTGTTTATACCGATGGAGTGGAACTACGAGGGATACATAGACGAGTATGGATACCCTGTATTTGAAACACCAGAGAAAAAAGTTTACGATACCTTTGGTAATGAAATACGGATGGGTGTTATTGATTACTGGGAGAACGAGGTAGAGGGATTAAAGAGCGACCAGGATGGTCTTAATGAATTTTATAGGCAGTTCCCAAGAACAGTGGAGCATGCGTTTAGGGATGAGGCTAAGAACTCTTTGTTTAACCTCACTAGGATATATCAGCAGATAGATTATAACCAAGACCTAAGAAACACCAATATACTTACAAAGGGTAACTTTCAATGGGAGAATGGTATAAAGGATACAAGGGTGATATTTTTACCTAGCAATAACGGAAGATTTTTAATTTCATGGGTTCCTAACACAAATCTTCAAAATAGAGTAATAATAAAAAATGGGGTTAAGTACCCTGGTAACGAACACTTAGGGGCATTCGGCTGTGATAGTTACGATATATCGGGTACTGTAAGTGGCGTAGGTTCAAATGGTTCTCTTCACGGACTGACAAAGTTTTCTATGGAGGAGGCCCCAGCAAACCACTTTTTTCTAGAGTATATATCTAGACCACAGACCGCTGAGATATTTTTTGAGGATATATTGATGGCTATTGTTTTTTACGGTATGCCAATACTTTGTGAGAATAACAAGCCAAGACTCTTGTATCACATTAAAAGAAGGGGTTATAGAGGTTACTCTATGAATAGACCAGATAGGACTTGGAACAACCTCTCACAAACAGAAAGAGAGATAGGTGGTATACCTAACTCAAGTGAAGACGTTAAGCAGGCTCATGCAGCCGCAATAGAGACTTACATAGACGAGTGTGTTGGGGTCATAGGTGATGACCAATACGGTGATATGTATTTCGATAGAACATTAAATGATTGGGCAAGATTTGATATAAACAACAGAACAAAGTTTGATGCGTCTATTAGTTCAGGACTAGCAATAATGGCTTGTAACAAAAATAGATACGCACCTATAAACAAAGTGGTTAGAAACAATATTAAACTTGGCTTTAAAAGATATGACAATACTGGTAGTGTTTCCAAAATAATAGATAGATGAATATAAGTACAAATCCAAATAGTTCGTTCCCAAGCCAAGTCGTTAGCGATGAGGAGAAAAAGAGCTTTGAATATGGCGTTCAAGTAGGGAGGGCTATAGAGGGTGAGTGGTTTCATGGTGGGAGAAGCGGTAACAGGTTTGCAACTAATTGGAACAAGTACCACAACCTAAGGCTTTACGCTAGAGGTGAGCAGCCAATACAGAAGTATAAGGATGAGTTATCTATTAACGGTGACCTATCATACCTTAACTTAGACTGGAAGCCAGTACCAGTTATATCTAAGTTTGTTGACATCGTTGTTAATGGTATGTCGGAGAAGAAGTATAAGATTAATGCTTATGCTCAAGACCCAGAGTCTATAAAGAAAAGAACAAACTACGCATCTGGATTACTACGGGATATTACCGCTAAGGCAGAGATAGAACAAATAAAGCAGATGATGGGGCTAGACCTGTACAGTACCCCAGACCAAAGCAATCTTCCAGAAACAGAGGAGGAGATATCTATCCACATGCAACTCAAGTACAAGCCATCCATAGAGATAGCTGAAGAAGAGGTTATAAATAATACCTTGGATAAGAATAAATTTGAGCTGATAAGGAGAAGATTGAACCATGACTTAACAGTTCTTGGTATTGCTGCGGTAAAAACTGATTGGAACAAGGCTGAGGGTGTTGTAGTAAACTACTGTGACCCAGCTAAAATGGTTTGGTCGTATACTGAGGACCCAAACTTTGATGATATTTACTATGTTGGTGAGGTTAAGTCTATAACAATACCAGAACTTAAAAAGCAGTACCCATTTATTTCTGAGGAAGAGTTAGATAGAATATCTAAGATGGGTAACAGAAGCGACTATGTTGTTGGTTGGAACGACTATGACGAGAACACAGTTCAGGTTTTATACTTTGAGTACAAGACGTATATGAATCAGGTGTTTAAGTTAAAGCAAACTGGTAATGGTCTTGAGAAGGTTATAGAAAAGACAGATTCTTTTGACCCACCACCATCGGACACATTTAAGAAAGTGTCTAGGACTATAGAGGTGTTGTTCACTGGTGCTAAGATTCTTGGATACGACCAAATGATTGATTGGAGACTGTCAGAGAATATGACAAGGCCATACGCTGACACAACAAAGGTCAATATGAATTACGCTATCTCTGCCCCAAGAATGTATAAGGGTAGGATAGAGTCAACGGTAAGTAAGATTACTGGGTTTGCTGATATGATAAATATTACAAACTTAAAGATACAGCAGGTCATATCTAAGTTGGTCCCAGACGGAGTATACCTAGATGTAGATGGATTAGCAGAGGTGGATTTGGGTAATGGTACAAGTTATAATCCCCAAGAGGCTTTGAACATGTACTTCCAAACGGGTAGTATACTAGGTAGGTCTCTGACACAGGATGGTGATATGAATAGAGGTAAGGTTCCTATACAGGAACTAAGTTCATCAAACGGTCAGGCAAAGTTATCGGCATTAATTAACACCTATCAGTATTACTTACAAATGATTAGGGATGTCACAGGGCTTAACGAAGCTCGTGACGGTAGCGCACCTATGGAGGACACGCTTGTAGGACTTCAAAAGCTTGCCGCTAACGCATCAAATGTAGCGACACGACACATACTACAGTCTAGCCTTTATTTATCCGCTAGAACGTGCGAAAACATATCTCTAAGGATTGCAGATTCTATTGAGTTTGCATTGACAAACAACTCACTTCAGGAGGCAATAAGTGCATACAATGTAGGTACGCTTCAAGAAATAAGTAAATTACACCTACATGACTTTGGTATATACCTAGAGCTTGAGCCAGAGGATGAAGAAAAAGCACAGCTTGAACAAAACATACAGATTGCATTAAAGAGTGGTGGTATCGACATAGAGGATGTTATAGACATTCGAGAGATACAGAACATAAAGCTTGCTAACGAGATATTAAAGCAGAAAAGAAAGAAAAAGATTGAGGCCGATAGACAGGCTCAGTTGCAAAACATTCAAGCTCAAGCTCAAGCTAATGCTGAGGCTGCTGAAAAGGCTGCGTTTGCTGAGGTTCAAAAACAACAAGCGTTAACACAAGAAAAGGTTAACATAGAGCAAGCTAAGTCTCAGTTTGAAATACAAAGGCTTAGAGCTGAAGCTGAGATTAAGAGAGAGTTGATGCAAGCTGAGTTTAACTTTAACATGCAGTTAGCTCAAGTAAGGGCTAATGCTGAGGGTCAAAAAGAACAAGAGATAGAGGACCGAAAAGATAAAAGAATTAAGATGCAGGGTACTCAACAGAGTGAACTCATCAACCAAAGAAAAAACAACTTGCTACCAACAGACTTTGAGTCCTCTGGAAACGATGTGTTGGGTGGTATTGGTTTAGAGCAATTTGAGCCAAGATGATTTTAAACAATTATATATTATATTATTATGTCGGAAACAAAAGTAGACTTGTCAAAAGTCAAGCCCAGGAAGGCTAAAGAAACAGTAACCAAGTTAGACCTTTCTAAAAAGAAAGAGGAACTAAAAGAAAAAGAAGATGCCGTTCAAGAGCAAAGCACAAATGACGTACATGAGGATAAACCTTCCGAAGTTGTACAAAAAGTGGAGGAAGGAACACCCGAACCAAAATCTGAAAGCACTTCCGAAGAAGTCACCAGTTCAGATGATGGGGGTAAGTCAGAAGAAGGGGAAGTAGTAATACAGGAGATTACTGAAAAAGAAGAGGTAGCACCCATTGTTGAACAGACAGAGGATAAGGTTAAGATAAACCTACCAGATGGTGTAGATAAGCTAGTAAAGTTTATTAACGAAACAGGTGGTGACCTACAGGACTATGTCCGATTAAATACAGACTACTCAAACGTAGATGAAGAAACACTACTAAGAGAGTACTATAAGAAAACAAAACCACATCTTGACGATGAGGAAATAGATTTTGTAATGGAAGAAAACTTTCGTTACGATGAAGACCTTGATGATGAGCGAGACATCAAGAGAAAAAAACTTGCTCAAAAAGAAGAGGTTTCAAAAGCCCATTCATTTCTAAATGATTTGAAGGATAAATACTACGAGGAAATCAAGTCGAGGCCCACGTTATCCAACGAACAAAGAAAAGCAATGGACTTTTTTAATCGCTACAAGGAGAGTGAACAACAAGCTGAAGAATCTAGAAGTTTATTCAAATCTAAAACTAAAGATTTTTTCCAAAACGATTTCAAAGGTTTTGATTTTAACGTAGGAGAAAAGAAGTTTAGATACGGGGTAAGTAATCCAGAATCAATTGCCGATACTCAATCTAGCATTAACAACATATTGGGAAAGTTTCTCGATGAAGGTGGTAATGTAAAAAGATTTGACGAGTATCATAAAGCAATGTACGCAGCCCAAAATGTTGACAAAATTGCCTCACACTTTTACGAACAGGGTAAGGCTGACGCTATCAAGGAGGTCGCTGTTAAGTCTAAGAACATAACGGGTGAAGCACCTAGACAAACGTCAAACGATAGTCTGTTTATAAATGGTTTAAAGGTTAAGGCCGTCAACGGTATCGACTCTTCAAAACTTAAAATTAATAAAAACAAGTTCAAAAATTAATAAACTATGGGAACATTTGCAACTAACGACCCGTTGGGTTCGTTTTCCTTGGTACCTACTCCATTTAAGAGTATTACTCAAGGTTCTTATTTAAACTTTGCTGATGGAAGCGGAAACGACTTCGCACAGCAGTATCTACCTGAAATCTATGAAGCTGAAGTAGAGCGTTACGGTAACCGTACAATCTCTGGTTTTCTTCGTATGGTTGGGGCTGAGATGCCAATGACTTCTGACCAAGTTATTTGGTCTGAGCAAAACCGTCTACACCTTTCTTTCGAGAGTGGTATGGGTGGTAGTGGGGTACCTGCTAACGCATCAAATATTACTATTGGTGGTAGTACAACTTTGATTCAGGATGTAGCTGGTGAAAACTCTGCTGGAGCGTCTATTCAACCTATTATCCGAGCTGGTTCTACTATTGTTGTTTACAACACGGTAAGCCTAAACTCTCTCAAGTGTTTTGTTGCTGCAGAGCCTGTAAGTAACTCTCCAGGAAACAACTGGAAGCTTAATGCATATCCTTACACTGCTGCTAACTTGGATGCCGTTCGTAACGATGTTAACGGTGGAGAGATTAAAATCTTCGTGTACGGCTCTGAATTTGGTAAGGGTACTGACTCTATGACTGGTTCTATTACACCATCATTCACTCAGTACAACAATAGCCCAGTAATCATCAAAGACCAGTATGAGGTTTCAGGTTCTGACGCTTCTCAAATTGGTTGGGTTGAAGTTACTGATGAGGCTGGACTTTCTGGATACCTTTGGTACTTGAAGGCTGAAGGCGAGACTCGTCTACGTTTTCAGGATTACCTAGAGATGGTTTCTGTAGAAGGTGAGCTTGCATCTGCTGATGTTGATGGAGCAGGTACTCCTTCTGCTGCTATCGGACAACTAGCTGGAGGTAGTGCTAGTGCTAACGTGAAAGGTACACAAGGTCTTTTTGCTGCTATCGAGGAGCGAGGAAACGTGTATAACAACTTCACTGCTGCTACTGGTTTAGCTGATTTCGACAAGATTCTAGCTAACCTTGACAAGCAGGGTGCTATTGAGGAGAATATGCTTTTCTTAAATCGTGCTACGTCACTAGACATGGACGATATGCTTGCTGCTCAGAACTCTTACGGTGCTGGTGGTACTTCTTACGGAGTATTCGAGAACAGCTCTGAAATGGCTCTGAACTTAGGATTCTCTGGATTCCGAAGAGGTTCTTATGACTTCTACAAGACTGATTGGAAATATCTTAACGATGCTTCTACTCGTGGTCTTACAGGAGACATAGAGGGTGTATTGGTTCCTGCTGGAACAACTACCGTTTACGACCAGATGTTAGGTACTAACATTCGTAGACCATTCCTTCACGCTCGTTATCGTGCTTCTGAAGCTGATGACCGAAGAATGAAGTCTTGGATTACAGGTTCTGTAGGTGGTGCTGCTACTTCAGGAGAAGACGTAATGAAGGTTCATTTCCTTTCTGAGCGTTGTTTGGTTACTCAGGCTGCTAACAACTTCGTGTTGTTCAAGGCTACTGCGTAAGCATTAATCTTATAAACTTGGGGTCATGTTGTGTGGCCCCAAGTTTTATTTTTTTTAAACTATTTAATTATATTATATCATGGCAAGACCTAGAAAAACAACAACAGAATCTCAAGTAGATGAGGTTGTACAAGAAAACGAAACTGTAATTGAAGCTCCAGTAGCTCCTGAACCAGTTGAAGTAAAAGAAACCAAGAAGAAAGATGAATGGGAGATTAAGTCCCGTCAATACTATTTGACAGGAGGTAAGTCACCATTAACTTATACATTGGCAAGTAAACACACTCCAAGGCATCCACTACTGTGGTTTGACCCTGAGACAAACTCTCAGAGAGAAATACGGTACGCAACAAATCAGAAAAGTTGTTTCGTAGATGAGCAGAATGGCTCCGTAACAATGGAACACATCGTTTTTAAAGATGGTGTTCTGAATGTACCTAAAGAGAAGCAGTCACTTCAAAAGTTATTGTCTTTATATCACCCACACAAGGATAAACTATATACAGAGTTTGACCCTGTACAAGAGGCTGAATATGGACTAGAGGATTTAGAGACTGAGCTTGAGGCAATGACAGCCGCAAGGGAGATTGACATCGACCATGCAGAGGCTATACTTAGAGCTGAAAAGGGTTCAAGTGTTTCTAAGATGACAAGTAAAGAGATACGAAGAGACATTATGATACTAGCTAAAAGTAATCCAAGACTGTTTATTAGTCTAGCACTAGATGATAACATTCAGCTTAGAAACTTTGCAATTAAAGCGGCTGAACAAGGTATCATTAAATTATCTCAAGACCAACGTACATTTACATGGGCCAGCAATGGTAGAAAGTTAATGACCGTTCCATTTGATGAACACCCATACTCAGCTATGGCTTCATTTTTCAAGACAGACGAGGGTATGGAAATATTTTCATCTATCGAGAAAAAACTAATGTAACAACGTAATATATATTATATAGGTTAGGTCAGAATAAAACTGACCTAGCCTTTATAATTAATAAAAAATAAATATGGCTATAAACATTAACGAGGTATATAAAACCGCATTACTGATTCTTAATAAGGAACAGAGAGGTTATGTTACACCTAATGAGTTCAATAAAATAGCCAATCAAGTTCAACTGCAAATGTTTGAAGGCTATGCAGAAGAACTAAACCAACAGATTCGTGTTCCGCAGGCAGACGCTGATTATTCAGACAGAATAATGAACACAGACGAAAAGCTTTCTATATTCAAGGCTTTCGGTGACGCAACATACGACAATATTACAACCCCAAACACACCATATTATACACTACCATCTGACCTATATCGTTTAGGCACAGTGGTTTACACTGGTATAAATGGAAATCAAGTAGAACTTCAGAGACTGCAGAGACATGACTTTTATAATATACAGAGGTCATTACTTACAGCATCGACAAAATATTTTCCAACATACCTTTACGAAAATGAAAGGGTATATGTTAAGCCAGATAGTATAAATTCAGGGGTTACCGTAAACTACCTTAGAAAACCTACAGAGCCAAGATGGGGCTATAGTGTTGGTTCGTTGGGTCAGTACATATATGACCCCACTGTTTATGGAGCATCTTTACTGAACACGGGTACAAACACACTAACAAGCAGTATAACTACT
>Ga0209536_100004408_pt1 | contig 22217 bp, 18 predicted proteins | sample DeeMarSeWOR28_12_FD_187461 | JGI IMG/M metagenome (GOLD analysis project Ga0209536, IMG submission 187461) | Marine sediment microbial communities from White Oak River estuary, North Carolina - WOR-2-8_12 (SPAdes) (version 2) | ecosystem: Environmental > Aquatic > Marine > Intertidal zone >... | reverse complement strand
TCGCGGTAGCCTTCGTCGTCAGCTTCATAGATATCGCCGAGTCGGCCATGTCCGATACGTGCGCGCAGGCGATAGCGCCCGGCAACCAGGCGCCGGCCGGATTGAGTTGGCTGTTCTTCGTGGCCGAGTTCCAGTGTGGTCATCGAAAAGTCTGCAAAGTTGGATACGCTGTCGGGCGTTGGACCGAAAGTCGGTTCCGGCACGGTAAAGGGAAGGAAACCGATGGCGATCGGGCCCGCCGCCTCTTGTCGTTCTCGGGTACGGACTCAGCCCTGTGCAGCGAGTTTAGCATCGAAAAGGGCGGGCTGTGCAGCAGGTAACGGCAGGCGCTCAGAGCTGCCGGTGAAGTCTTGCGTCCTGAGTTCCAAAATGCTCTGTAAACCAGGTATTTAGCCGCGATGACAGGTCGTGCTCGTCCAGTGCTGCCGATCTCGATGCCTTAAATGATGTCGGAGAGCTGGTCGAGGAGAGCCTCGTGGTCAACTGCCGCATTGCCGACGCTGAATTCGGGTTTCCATTCGATAAGGCTCATCGGAAATTGAAGCCCCCTGTTTCAGCCCGAAACGTCACCGTGAGATAGCGGCCTGCAACGAGCGTTACGTCTTCCGTGTGCGTGTAGTCCCAGCCCCCGGGCAGGACCTCCAGCAGCGGATGAGCGGCAAGGTAGAACCAGTCGAGGTTCAATCACGGACGGAACAGGCTGTCCCGCAGAGGATCTTTCCGGGTTCCAGGTAGCGGGGCTGCCCGGTTCGGATCAGCTATCCACGCCGGCAGCCTTGTGGCAGCCCTGGCAATTATCGTTGATGCGTTCCGCCGCGGCGCGTGCGGTGTCGATGTCTGTCGCTTCCTCGACCGCCTGGGCCGCTTCGCGCATTCCTTCCAGGTAAGGCCGCCATTCACCCTTGATGCCGGTGACCTCCTGGTGGCCTGACAGCCAGTAAGCTGCCGTCATCGCGCCTGCCAGGTCGTCGTCGGCCAGGGCGAAATTGAGGTTGTCGAGCTGCTCGGCATGAGCGTGCATGTGGTCGATGAACGCTTCGTCACGGGCAATTTCTTCGTCTGACGCAGGCATTACGGCTGCAGGCTCGGCCGGTGCCGCCGCCTGCGGCGCGGGCGCCGGCTCGGCTGCTGGCGCAGGCTCTTTCTTTTCGGCACACCCAGTGACGAACAGAGCCAATCCGACGATCAAAAGCGAATGCAATTTCATACTTACCCCCAAGCCAGATACCGGTAAAACTATTATTGAGTAAACTACACTCCAAGTGTAACCAAAATGGTGCACAGTTTCTTCGCCTTCGGCCGCCAATTCTCAAGGTAACCGTGAATCGCCGCAAAGTGCTTCCGCAGTCGTTCTACCTGCGCGAGGACGTGACTGCCATAAGCCGGGACCTGCTCGGCAAGGTCCTTTGCACGGAAATCGGCGGGGAGCGCACGTGCGTGGTTATCACCGAGACAGAGGCCTATGCGGGTGTGACCGACAAGGCGAGCCATGCCTACGGCGACCGCAGGACGCGCAGGACCGAACCCATGTACGGCCCCGGCGGCGCCGCCTACGTCTACCTGTGTTACGGCATTCACCATCTTTTCAACGTGGTCACCAACGTGGCGGGCGTGCCGCACGCAGTCCTCGTGCGCGCAGGGCAGGCGCACTCCGGGCTGCCCGTGATGCTCGAGCGGCGCGGCAAGCCCGCCCCGGACCGCTCATTGCTGGCCGGTCCCGGTTCGCTCGCCCGGGCACTCGGCATAACGACGGCACTGACGGGCAGCAGCCTTCTCGACGGCCCCATCCGGATCGAGGATCACGGCCTGTGCGCAGACGACGCTCGCGTCAGCGTGGGTCCGCGAGTGGGCATCGACTATGCGGCGGAAGATGCGGGCAGGCCCTACCGGTTCCGGCTGCAGGAAAACGGTCGCGCATAGGGCTCAATCGGTTACAGGCTCTCGTACGGCATTTCGAACGTGTCGCCGTCTTCGATGCGGCCGCTCTCCAGCCCGCGCCGGAACCAGCGCATGCGCTGTTCCGACGTGCCGTGCGTGAAGGCATGCGGCACCACTCTGCCCTGGGTTCTCGACTGGATGGCATCGTCGCCTATGCGGTTTGCCGCGCGCAGCGCCTCCTCGATATCGCCCCGGTCGAGGTAGCGCTGGTTTTGCCGCGCCCAGACGCCGGCAAGAAAGTCTGCCTGCAGTTCGAGGCGCACCGAATACTGGTTGTAGTCGGGGCGGCCGCGCATGGCGGCGACTTTGTCCGAGATACCGAGCAGATTCTGCACGTGATGACCGACTTCGTGCGCGATGACGTAAGCCTGCGCGAAATCGCCCGGCGCATCGAACTGGCTCTCGAGAGCATCATAAAATCCGAGGTCGATGTAGATCTTCCGGTCTGCCGGGCAATAGAAAGGGCCCATTCGTGCGTCGCCCATGCCGCACCCGGTGGGGAAGCGGTCTCGGTAGATTACGAGTTCGGGGGGCGCGTATTGCACGCCGAGACGCTGGAACTCTGAATGCCAGACGTCCTCCAGGTCAGCCAGCACGACCGTCACGAACTCAACGAGGCGATCTTCTTCGGGCGTCGCCTCGTAGGCGACATCCTGAACCTGCCCGCCGCCCAGGATGGCCGCCGGATCGAGCAGGCCTATCTGCCAGCCGATGATGCCGAGCGCCACCAGGACCAGGATGCCCCTCATGCCGAATGTCCGGCCCACGATATTGAGAACGGTAGCCAGCCCGGCCGTGCTGGCGGCAACCCGTTTGCCGCGCGCGTCGGTGACGTTGGAGCTCTTTCGTCTTCCCTGCCACTTCATGCGCTATTACATACCACGTGCGGCGGGCCGCGCCAACATTAACGTCCTTCGCCCTTCCCGTAGTTGAGCCACAGCCAGTAAATCGAGCCGCACTTCGGGCAGCCATGGTACTTCGCATGCCCGAAGGGTTCGTCCTGCCATTCGTATGAGCACTTGCAGCAGCGATTCAGGGCGCTTTCCCTGGCGTTGCCATTGTCAGGAGCCAGGTTGAGCGAGTGCATTCTGCTGAATTGCCGGAACGCGTGCCCGGGACTAACGCCTTGCCGTCCGCTGCCGATTGTCTTCCGCCGTGGCTGACGGTACGCACGATCCGGGATCGAGCTGATTCTCGATTACACACCCGACCGTGAAGGCCTGGACGTCGTGCAGTGTCTTCTCGTCCGGGTCGGACGCGGTGCGGTATCGGACGGCGACACCGAACTGGAAGGAAGCACCGGCCGCTTTATCGGGCGTCATCTGCCGGTAACTCGATTCGATTTCGATGGACTGCGAGACGAACTCGTCGATGTCCCGTGTAACAGAGATGCCGGGCGGTATCTCGATCGGAAGTGACGTCGTGTTGACGCTGGAGTTGTAGTAGATCGTCTGCGCGGTGAGCGTAATGTATTCGTCCGTCGTATTCGTAAACGTCACGGACTCATGTTCGACCGAGACGCGCAGGCGGTCATCGGCGAGATCGATATCCGGAAACAGATTGTCGAAGTCTCGGGACAGGATGGTGACGTTGAGCGGCAGTTCGACAGTCCCGTGACCCGAGACGATGATCTGCTCCGGGCACGTAACCGAGAGCAGGTAGTGACCGTAAACGGACGTCTCGCAGCGCACGTCGTAGATCCTCGCGTCCGGCGACATCACCGCCGAAAGGCGTTGCTTGTGTGACTGGATATCCTGGCGCAATGCGGATAACGCGCTTTCCGCCGCCGCCACGCAGTGGCGCGCATCACACGGCAATGTATCCCGTCTTTGCAGCGTTACCGACGGCTCTTCGCCTTCAGTAACGAGCGTCAATTCGATCAACTCGGCGAATTCGATGTCGTTTTCGTAGTAGCCGGTTAGTCCGTTGATGCTGGGTTGGACAGCGAGCTGGATATTGTTCGAGCTGTTGCGCGTTGCGGACAATTGCTGCGTCATATTCGACAGCTCGGCACGTGCATTCGCGGCTTCCTGCTCGTATGTATCGAGCAACGAGATAAGCCGGCGCCGCTCGCTGTCCAGGCCGGAGTTGAGCAATGCTTCATCAACAGCCTGGTTGAATGCGCTTTCATCGAAGGTGGTTTCATAGGTCTGCGAAATGTCGGTGACCTTTCCCGCCGTGCCGACAGCAATACCGCCATTGATGAGCTTGTCGAGCATGCCCGTATCCTTGTCCCGAAACGGATGCAGAGGACTGCAGCGGTGCGAAGCGGGATATACCTGAGGCGCGCACTCGGCGGCGCGCGTGTCGAACGCGGGCGTGAGGTCGTTCAGCCGCACGAGGAAACCGGAGTCGATGAAGGCATCAGACGCGGTTATCGTCGTGAAGACCCAGCTGCCGCCGCGCTCGTTCACGAGGTGCGCATAAAGCGGGCGTTCGCCGACGAAGAACCCACCTGCCGCCTGCGGGTCAGCCGACAGCACGGGTTCGGGTTGCGGATTGCTGCTGCACGCCGCACACAGCAAGAACAGACATGCGGCTGACGCCGTGCGCATACGAATCAATCGGAAAGTCATTGGCCCAAACGCTTTCGGAACTGAAAACGCCCGGAGTATATCGAAGATTCACGCACATTCCGTGCGGAATACTGTCGCAATTCGGCGACGGTCAGTTTCCCGCCGCTATCACCAGGCGATGCCGTAATCGTCGCCGTGATTGCTGGAGCCGCCCTGGAGCGTGCCGTTTTCCCGGTCGAACCAGATGGCGTTGATCGGGCCCGAGGTCCTGTCCCGGCGGCCCCACACGCCGACCTCGACCGCGTAGCCCATCTCCGTCAGCCGGTTGCGCGTGAACTCCGTGACCGATTCGTTGACCGCGAGGCGGCCCGGTTCCTTCTTGTGATCACCAAATGAATCGTGCAGCTGGTAGCTGAGGAAATTGTCGGCCTCGGCTGCTTCCTGCACGTTCATGCCGAATTCAACGACATTCAGGAAGAACTGCAGCAGGTTCTGGTCCTGTGCGTCACCGCCCTGCACGGCAAACGAGAGCCAGGGCTCGCCATCCCTGAGCGCGATGGAGGGTGTCAGCGTAACCCTGGGCCGCTTGCCGGGCGCCACGACGTTGTAAGGGTTTTCGGCCGCATCGAGGACGAAGCTCTGCATGCGCTGGCTCAGGCCGATGCCGGTTTCGCCCGCGATAAAGGCCGGGATCCAGGCGCCGCTCGGCGTGATCGAAACGACCCATCCCTCCTTGTCGGCCGCCTGTATGGTGGTGGTTCCCTGGAAGAACCCCGAATCGTTCGGGTCCGCAGGGCCCGGAGTCGCGTTGCCCGATCGCAGGTCATCGAGGTGCTGCATGAACGGGTTCTTGCCACGCTGAAAGTCGTACGGGTTGCCGGGCCCGACGTCCGGGTCGTTGCGCTCCGGGTCGATCTCCGCGGCACGTTGTTTTGCGTAGTCTTTCGACAAAAGCCCCTCTATCGGCTCTTCGGGCGGAAAGTACGGGTCGCCGTAATAGAAGTCACGGTCCGCGTAGGCGAGATTCATGGCCTGGTAGAGCGTGTGTATGTAGCGCGTCGAGTTGTACCCCATGGCGGCCACGTCGAAGTTCTCGAGGATGTTCAGCGTCTGCAGCAGCACCGGTCCCTGCGTCCAGGTCGTCAGCTTGTAGACGTCGATGCCGCGGTAACTGGTCGACACGGGCTTCTCGATTCGAACCTGCCACTGGTCGAGGTCTGCCATCGTGAACAGGCCGTCGTGTTCCTGCATGGAGCGCACGATTTCCGCGGCGATGTCGCCCCGGTAAAAGCGGTCGTAGGCCGCGTAGATCGCGGCCTTGCGATCGAGCCCGTCGGCAAGTGCGGCGCGCTCGGTCTCCACGAGTTTCGCCAGTGTCGCCTTGAGGTCCGGCTGGCGGAAGATTTCGCCGACGGACGGTCCTCGCGGTCCGTCGTCGTCATGCGGCAGGAATACGGCCGTGGAATACGGCCATTTGAGAATCTCGTCCCGGTAGCGATTGATTGAGCGCACGGCGCTTGCCTCGATCGGGTAACCCTCCGCCATCTCGATGGCCGGGGCCAGGACTTCGGCGAGACTCAGGGAGCCGTACTCGGCGAGCATTACCATGAGCCCGCCGGGCGTTCCCGGCGTCACGGCCGCGAGCGGGCCATATTCGGGCGGATAGTCGAGGCCCTTGTCGCGAAAGAATTCCGGCGTGGCCCCTGAAGGCGCAACGCCCAGCGCGTTGATGCCCAGCACTTCCCTGGTATGGGGGTTGTAGATGAGGGCCTGGGTTTCACCGCCCCAGCCGAGCACGTCCCACATGGTGGAGGTTGCCGCGAGCATGGCACACGCCGCGTCGACGGCGTTCCCGCCGTTCATGAACATACGCGCGCCCGCGGTGGCCGCGAGCGGTTTCCCGGTGATGGCCACCCAGTGTTTGCCGTGCAGCACGGGTTTCTGTGTGTCCGCACGCACACCCGGGACAAGGCAAAGGCAGGTCAATGCCGCGAACGTCAGAGCAATCGAACGGCTTCGGCTGGCAATCATTGGTAGTCCTCCGGTCAGCGCATTGCACATGGCGGCTGTGGCGAGACGCAGCGACTCGTCGGCGACTGCGTGCACGAAGTCGAGAAGAGACTATCACAGCGCCCTGGCGGTCTTTCTGTTTGCGGACAGCCGCGCCACGCGCTCTGTCACGATGCTCCCGTTTTTCGAAATTGTCCATACGAACAATCGCTTAGGCACTAGCTCTTATCGTCACTGCAGCTCTTCGGTTGATACGATCCCGTATGAAGGAGCACGAGTGGAGGAGATTGACAATGTCAGTAGCACGAGTCACAGAACTTACTGCAGCATCGGCGAAGAGCTTCGATGACGCGATCAAGACCGGGATCTCCAGGGCCGTCAAGACCCTGCATAACGTACGTGGTGCCTGGATACAGGATCAGGAGGTCGTCGTGACGGGCGACGCTGTCACCGAATACCGCGTGCACATGAAGGTGACGTTCGTTCTCGACGACTAGCGCTGGTTCATATCCAGTTCTTGCGCCGGAAATAGATCAGCATACCGGCAACGAGCGATACCATCACAAGCCAGAGGATCGGGTAGCCGAAACGCCACCCGAGTTCGGGCATGTTCCACGCGCTGGCCGAACGGTCGAAGTTCATGCCGTAGACGCCGACGATGAACGACAGTGGAATGAAGACGGTCGCAATGATCGTGAGTAATTTCATAACGTCGTTCATATGGTTGGAGAGGCTGGACAGGTAGACCTCGAGGAGGCTCGAAGCCATCTCCCTGTAGCTCTCCACCAGGTCCAGTGCATGAACGGCGTGGTCGTAGCAGTCCCGGATATAGAGTTTCGTGTTTTCGGTGATCTGGCTGTGCTCGTCGCGAAGCAGGCTGTTAATCATGTCCCGCTGAGGCCAGGTAACCCGGCGCAGGAGGACGAGTTCGCGCTTGAGCCTGTGAATCTCGTCCAGCGCCTCGCGGCTCGGATCATCGAAAACAGTCAGCTCGAGCGCCTCGATGCGGTCCCCGAGCGTTTCCATGATCGGGAACACGAGATCGATCGCGGTATCGAGCAGCGAGTAATAAAGGTAGTCGACGCCGTTGCGCCGGATCCGCGATGAACTCCGGTAACTGCGTTGCCGAATCACATGGAACGGGTCTTCATGACCCGAATAGAAGCTGACGAGCCAGGTATCACCGAGGAACAGGCTGAGCTGTGCAGTCGTGATGCCGTGCTCGGAGATTTCGGGCAGGCTGACTATTGTGAAGAGCTGCCCGTCATAGGCTTCGAGCTTTGCACGTTGCCCCGTGTGCGATACGTCTTCGAGCGCGAGCGGATGCAGCTGGTACGCATCGCCGATGGCGCGCAACAGCGCCTCGGACGGCGTCCCGGTCACGTGTAGCCAGGTCGCTTTGGGACTGGAAACAAATTCACGAGCTTCGTCCGGCGTGCAATCGGACTTTTCCGTGTATCCCTCGGCGTCGTAGTCGAGCAGGTGAAGCGTGGCCGGAATGCACTCGGATTCCGGCGGCCCGCTAAGATCGCCCGGCGCAGTTCCCGGGCTCGTGAAGCGCCCCGGGACGAGGTGCAGTGGATGCCTGAGTCGTCGCTTCACGTGTATTGCCGCCTCCAGCTACTGAATTTTCCCCCGGCGCGTGCCGCGTGACCATACGTATTTGTTGCGAGCAGGATCGGTCCGGCCGGCGGTCAGGCAGTCCCCGGCTTAGGTAAAACTACGCATTGCCGAGTGCCGTGGGAGGCACAACCCTAGAGAATCACGAACCAGGGGTAACAGCAGATGCCCTCACTAGACCTCAACCCGGAAATCGTTCAGTTCGTCATCGACAAGGTGCACGAGTTTCACTCGCGCGAGGACGTGACGTTCCCGGAGGAGGACGAAATCGAGGCCGTCAACGAGGACCTGGCAGAGCAGTTCGCCACGGACTTCGCGGGCGATCCTTACTACCAGGAACTGACGACAACGATCGACGACCTCGAACCGGATCAGCAGATGACGCTGGTTGCACTGATGTGGGTCGGCCGCGGCGACTATGCGCTGGAGGAGTGGGACGAGGCGCTGAAGTTCGCGGAAGAGACGTGGACGAATCACACCGCGGAGTACCTGGTCGGAACTGCGCTGCTTGCCGATTACCTGGCGGAAGGCCTGCAGCAATTCGAGACGGAAGGGGATTAGCACAAACCCGGTGTAGTCCCCTTGCGCATAATCCCGAGGGCTCGGGAAGCAGCCCGGCGGACGTCCGGGCGCGCCAGATCCCGGGCGCCCCACGTCGCGTAAACTCTTAATAAAAACATATACCTATACGCGTGCTCGCGGGTCCGCGAGGCGCGGTTTCGCGGGCCGGGCAGAGCACGGTTTTTTTCTTGACAGCACCGTGAATGGGGCGCTCAATTCGCGCCTTTCTAGCGCTGACGTCTGGAGAAACAGGACGTGTCAAAGAAAACTACGCAGCCCGCTGCTGTAAAGCCAAAGCGGCAGGGCAAGGCGGTCATCCGCGGTTCCATCGGCCCCGTCGAAGACCTCGAGAGCTATGTCAGGGCTGACTGGTGGCGGGACATCTTCAATGCCAACTACCTTCGCACGGACGGCGATGTCGTCGAGGATCCGGATATCACCGAAGCCGAGATCGATGCGTTTCTCCAACTCGTGGATGTGACCCCGGATGCCTGCATACTCGATTTATGCTGTGGCCAGGGCAGACATTTGCTCGAACTGGCCAGGCGCGGCTACTCCAACCTGTACGGTGTCGATCGGTCGCATTACCTTATCTCCCGGGCCAAGCGTATCGCGCGTCAGCAAGGCTTCAAGACGACGTTTCGCGAGGGCGACGCGCGCAAGCTGCGCTTTAGCGACAGCACCTTCGACCTCGTTTACCTGGCGGGTAACAGCTTCGGTTACTTCGAGTCTGCGGAAGACGATATTGCCGTGCTTGCGGAACTTCGCCGCCTCCTGAAGACGGGAGGGCGCTTGCTCATCGACTTCACGGACGGCGACTTCCTGCGCCACAACTTCGAGACCCGCAGTTGGGAGTGGATCGACAAGAACTACTTCGTCTGCCGCGAACGTACGCTCTCCAAGGACAATGCGCGGCTTATCTCGCGCGAGGTGATCACACACACGAAGAAAGGTGTCGTAGCCGACCAGTTTTATGCGGAGCGTCTGTACAATGCCGATCAACTTGGGGACCTGTTGTCGGCCAACGGCTTCGATGTCCTGGAAGCGAAGCCGATGTCGACCGTATCGAAGCGCAACCAGGACCTCGGCATGATGGCTCAGCGCATCATCCTGACGGCACGGTGTAACAAGCAGGCCTGGACCGGTGCGGTAGAAGAAAAGCGCACCCGCCAGGTGACGGTGTTAATGGGTGATCATCGCCGCGCCGATCACGTAAAGCCGAACAAAACCTTCGACAGCGACGACTTTCATACGATCGACGAGCTCAAGAAGGCGCTCGCCAAGCTCGCAGGTTTCAATTTCTCCTACCTCGATAATCATGACGAGCTGATCGACAGGCTGCGCAAGGATTCGGCCGACATCGATTTCGTTTTCAACCTGTGCGACGAGGGGTTCAACAACGAGGCGACGAAGGAGTTGCATGTACCCGCGCTGCTGGAAATGCTCGGCATTCGCTATTCGGGCGGCGATCCCCAGTGTCTCGCCTATTGCTACGACAAGTCGCTGATACGCGGTATCGCGATGGAGATGGATATTCCCGTGCCGGCCGCGTTCTCGGTTGCGCCTGAAGAAGTTGCGTTCATCTCGATGCCTGTGGATTTCCCGGTGATCGTGAAGCCGAACTTCGGCGATTCGAGCGTAGGGATCACCATGGACAGTGTCTGTTACGACGTCCGGCAGCTCGAGGCCGCGATCGCCAAAGTGCGCGAAGCGACGGGCTTCGACCGGCCCGTCCTGGTCGAGCAGTTCCTGACCGGCAAGGACATCAGCGTTGGCATCATCGGCAATCCACCGGACAGTTACTCGGTGCTGCCGGTGATCGAGGAAGACTATTCACAGCTCCCCGAGGGCCTGCCGAGAATTTGCGGCTACGAGGCGAAGTGGGATTCCGAGTCCGAGTACTTCCGCAACATAAAGTCGATTCCGGCCGACCTGCCGCAGGCGACGATCGATTTCCTCAACGCAAGCTGCATTCGGCTGTTCCAGCGCGTTGGATGCCAGGACTACGCGCGATTCGACTGGCGCCTCGACGCCAACAATACGCCGCGGCTCCTCGAGGTAAACCCGAACCCCGGTTGGTGCTGGGACGGTCATCTCGCCAGGATGGCGGAACTCGCCGGACTCTCGTACGCGGATATGCTGCGGGACATTCTCGGTGCCTGCGACGAGCGGTTGCGGGCGGTCGTACGAGGAGTTGCGGCGCAGAGAGCCGCCTGATACGTCATCGCCGTGCGTATCTCGAGGCGGCTCATCGATATCACGGGCCTGCGCGACATCATCCAGCGCAGGATCCCCGTGCTCGTTGCCGAGAGCAAGCGGCCGGGTCCCGTCGTCTGGCTGACTGCCTGTATCCACGGCGACGAAGTCGGCGGCACCGCGATCGTGCACGATGTGTTTGCGAGGCTCCGCAAGGAAGGCCTGACCCGGGGCGCGGTGCACGCGTTTCCGCTAATCAACTCGATGGGTTTCGAGAACGTCTCCCGCTTTCTCAATACGGACCGGGAAGACCTGAACAGGTGCTTTCCCGGTAACCCGGGCGGTAGCATGGCGGAGCAGATCGCGCGGCGGATTTACGACACCATCATGAAATCCGGCCCGGCGCTCGTGATCGACCTGCACAATGACTGGGTGCAATCGATTCCGCACATCCTGGTCGACCCGGCCCATGCGTATCCGGACAGAAAAATCGCACGCCGTACGCTCGAACTGGCCCGCGCCAGCGGCCTGCTGCTGGTCGAGGATTCGGACGTCTTCCATCCGCTGCGAAATACTCTCGCCGGCGCCGTCCTGGATGCAGGCGTGCCCGCGTACACGATCGAGGCAGGCGGCGCGTATGCCGTCGTCGAGTCAGGCGTTGCCGCCGGTACGAATGCCGTGCTGGGGACGTTGCGTTCGATGGCGATGATCGAGTGGTTCGACCCCGTCGAGGCGTCGGTCGGGGCAAAGCCGCTGCGCTATACGAACCGCCCGTTGTGCAGCACCAGCGGCCTGATCCGTTTCAAAGTCCGGCCGGGCCAGAAGATTCGGGAAGGGCAGTTGCTTGCGCAGGTGTTCAGCGCATTCGGGTCTCGCGAGGAGTCATTGACGGCTATCGCCGACGGCTTCGTGCTGGGTCTCGAGGACCATGCCCGGGTATTACCCGGCCGCGAGGTCATCGCCATTGCCGAAGAGCATTGACGCGTCAGTGCGTCCACATTCGCTGCCAGGCGTCCAGCAGCACGCGCTCGTCGATGGCCGGCGAAATCAGCTCGGTCGGAATCGGTTCCCAGTGCGGATTGCCACGTGCGGCGACCACGTGGGTGAAGACGTAGATGGGTTCCTGGCCCATGCGCAGGTCCGCAATCAGCAGGCGGCCCTCAACGACGCTGGCTTTCACGAAGTCCTGTGAAAACCAGCGCAGCCGGGATACCGCCCAGACGGTATCCGCCTCCAGCAGCGACTTCCTGTCGGAGTCGTAAGCAGAGAAGTCGAGCGGCCCGTCATCCACGAGCAGCGAATCGAAGCCCTCCAGGTAACCGTGCTCCGTCAGCACGACGACGCGCCAGAGCAGCGTATTGAAGGGCGTCGGCGTTATGAATACGGGGGCTCCCCACAGACCTCTGTCGGCCAGCGCGTTTTCGGCATGGCGCGCCACGATTGACTGCGCGGTCCAGGACCATCCCAGGTAGAGCGTGCTCAATAACAGCCCCGCGCGAATCACGCGTCCGCTCGAGCGCCGTGCGGGCCACGCGGCCAGGATTACGACGGCGACCAGCATCGGCAAGGTAAAAAGCGGGTCGATGATAAAAAGCGTTGCCCACATGACGGGCGGTGAGTCGAGCGGCCAGAGCAGTTGCGTGCCGTAGGCCGTGTGCGCATCGAGCAGCGGATGGGTAATCAGGGCCAGGCCGATGATTGCCAGCCATCGCAACGGTGCGTCGCGGACCGGCGCCCACCAGCGTCGCAATGCCAGCCACAGCAACACTGCAAACGGCGGCAAGACGAACAGCGAATGACTGAATCCGCGGTGATAAGTGAAGTTGGCGACCGCATCGCCATAGTCGATGGCGACGTCGAGATCCGGCAGCGTGCCGAGCGCCGCGCCGACGAGCAGCGCTTTGCGGCGCTGGCCCGCGGGAGCTATGGCGCCGCCGATCGCGGCGCCGAGAACGGCCTGGGTTACTGAGTCCACTGTGCTGCGCGGTCTCCCGGTCTAGTTATTGTTGCCGCGTACCGAGCGGAAGAACCAGGCGATGAACACGGCAAATGCCGCGGCGCCGACGAGCATCGCGGTGGCCTCGCTTCCCAGCCATTCGGTGCCGATACCGTCAGGCCGCCGGCTTTTGGCGACGGCGACCAGCGCGATGCCGACGCCCAGCAGGCCTTCGCCGCCCACGAAACCGCTGCCGAGCAACACGCCGCGCTCGCGCCGGTCGGCGGCCACCGTGTCATTCCTGGCCGTGCGTTCCATCCACAGCCGGATCAGTCCGCCCACGAAGATCGGCGTCATCGTGGACACGGGGAGGTAAACCCCGACCGCGAATGGCAGCGACGGGATACGCAGGATCTCGCAGGCGAACGCGATTCCGACGCCGATCGCGACGAGCGTCCAGGGCAGGTCCTGGTCCAGTACGCCATCGATCACGAGTTTCATCAGCGTTGCCTGCGGCGCGGGCAATTCTTCGCTGCCGAAGCCGAATCCCTTGCCGAGCGCAAGCACGGTCAGGCAAACGAACGTGGCGGACGTGAGCACGCCGATGAGTTCCGAGGTCTGTTGCGCGCGCGGCGTGGCGCCGAGCAGGAAACCGGTTTTCAGGTCCTGCGAGGTATCGCCTGAGATGGAGGCGGCGATCGCAACGACGCAGCCCACCGTCAATGCCGCGGCCTTGCCCATGGCGTCTGTCCAGCCGAACAGCAGGAACAGCGATGCGGTACCGAGCAGCGCCGCGATGGTCATGCCGCTGGTCGGGTTGCTGGTTACACCCACGAGCCCGACGATGCGCGAGGCGACGGTAACGAAGAAAAACGCGAATATGACGACGCACACGGCGGCCACGGCGCGAATGCCGATGCCGCCGACGGCGCCGAATACCTGCGGTACCAGGATGAGGACGAGCGCGATCGCAAGCACCCCGATACCGACGACGCGCAGCGGCAGGTCGTTACTGGTCCGGCTTATCGCAGCCGTGCCCGAACTCACGCGCTCACCGAGTTGTGATGCGCCGATACGGAAGCTGCTTATCATGACGGGAATGCTGCGGATCAGCGTGATGATGCCGGCCGTGGCGACAGCGCCTGCGCCGATGTAACGTACATAGCGCGTCCAGATCTGCCCGGGCTGCATGTCGCGAATCAGGTTCACCGTCTCCGGAAACAGCGGCGCCGTGCGCGCGTCGCCCCACCACGCGATCGCGGGAATGATAACCAGCCATGAGAGCAGGCCGCCGCCGACCATGACCGCGGCGATGCGCGGGCCGAGGATGTAGCCGACGCCGAACAGCGCGGCAGACAGGTCCATGCCGAGCTGGCCTTTCTTCAGCAACGGGATGTTCACGTGCAGGTCGCCCGGGATCACGCGGATCCACGAAGTCAGGAACTTGAACAGCGCGCCGCCGGCAAGCCCGTAGAACACGAAGCGCGCGCGGCCGCCGCCGATCTCGTTGGCCACCAGCACCTCCGCGCACGCGGTTCCCTCCGGGTAGGGCAACTTGCCGTGCTCGCGTTCGATCAGGAAACGCCGCAGCGGGATCATGAACAGTATCCCGAGGAGGCCGCCGCACATCGCAAGCAGGGTCATCTGCAGCAGCTCGGGCGGCATGCCCCACATGAACAGTGCGGGTAGCGTGAAGATGACGCCGCTTGCGAGGGAACTGGATGCCGACCCCGTCGTCTGGGAAATATTGGTCTCAAGAATGCTGCCGCGGATCCCGACGTGGGCGAGTGCCCGAAATACCGCAACGGTCATGACGGCGACCGGGATCGACGTGCTGATCGTGAGTCCGGCGCGCAAGCCGAGGTACGCGTTCGCGGCGCCGAAGACGATACCGAACAGGATTCCGAGTCCGACGGCCTTGAGCGTAAATTCGGCCGGCGATTCGCCGGCAGGCACGAAAGGGTCGTAAGAGTCGCCCTCTGCGATCGGCACGTAGGCCTTCTGGCTCAGTCCTTCTTTTCGCATTGTCAGGGTCGCCAAGTCCGAAACAGCGCGCCATTCTACGTTAAAATGCGTTGCAGGCTCTTCTTATGAGTCTCCTGAGAGTCCACAACCAAGGTTGCCAGGTGTTTTGAAGATCTACGTCATCAGCTTGCCGGACGCCAAGAAGCGCCGCGAAAATGCAAGTCGCCAGTTAACTGACGCCGGGTTGTCCTTTGAATTTTTCGATGCGAGGCGCGGCAACGAGGTAATCGCCGAAGGCTATTTCGAGCGCTGCGACGAAGATGAGTGGCTGCTGAACACGGGACGCGAGATGACGCCGAATGAGGTTGGATGTTTCGCGAGCCACAGATCCATGTGGCAAAAGTGCGTTGAACTCGGCGAGCCCCTCATGATCATGGAGGACGATTTCAAGCTGTTGCCCGGCTTTGCCGGAGCTGTGGAGCAGGTGGCCGAGAACATTTCGGAGTGCGGCTTCATCCGTCTGCAATCGGAGACCCGCGCGCGCAAGCAGCGCATCGGGACGCGGGGGGATTATACTCTGTGGCGCTACACGAAGGTGCCGCATTCCTCCATGTGCAACAGCGTCACGCCCGACGCCGCAAGCCGGCTGGTCGAACAGACGAGGACCATCTACGAACCGGTCGACGTATTCATCAAGAAGTTCTGGGACCACGGTCAGCCGATTTACGGGTTGACACCTTACACGGTGACGGAATCGGATCTGAGCCAGGCGACGTTCATTCCGCATCGCGACAAGGCCCGCAAGAGTTTTCGCATTTCGTCCGCCAGGTTTCTGCGAAAATGCGGCTGGGAAGTGAAGCGCATTCGCGCCGCCCGCCGGATGGCCAATCCAGGCTGGGCGCGCAATACTAATGCCTGAACAGGTTGACGACGATCGTCAGGATGATGCTCAGCAGTATCATCGACGTTATAGGTATAAACACGCGCGTGTTGCCGGACCCGAGTCGCAGGTCACCGGGTAGTCTTCCGAACCAGTTCACGAGCCAGGGCGCGAACTGCAGCGCGGCGCCTGCCAGCAGCACGATCACGCCGATAATCATGAGCCACTTGCCCATCGTCATATCAGGTCCAGCAGCATCGGCAGCACCAGCCGCTTGATGAGGCTGAGCGCCGTGATGCCTGCCATGACGACAGCCAGTGTCAGCAGGTCCCACTCGTTGAGAACCAGCCCGAGCGCCAGTGCCGCCGCAGGCGGGTGTTCCGTGCGCGTGACGACCATCGTGAACATGGCCAGCGAAATTGCCGTCGCGCCGAATATGACCATTACCGCGTGAGCTGCCGCGTCGCCCTGTATGTTCATGGCTGACTCGAGCGTCGCCATCAGGCAGCCTGCGATCATGCCGATGGCATAGCCACCGATCATACTGCGGGGACCGGAGTGCAGTGACCGCGGCACTGCGAAGGCGATGAACGCGCTGGCGCCGAGCGCCGCGATCAATACGGTCTGGGTTACCGCATCGAGTACCAGCAACAGGATCAGGACGACGAATCCCGCGAGCCCGCATTGCAGCGCGTAGCGCTTGAAACTTTCGCGGCGGATATGGCGGTCGAGGTCGAGGGTCATCCCCCGAGTCTACCCCAGGCGCCTGCAGGAGCGGGCCTGGGCCCGCGAACCCATCGCGGTTCCAGAACCGCTCCTACGCTTTCTTCACGGAATTAGGGGACGGTGACCCTAATTCTTCAGGCGGCAACCTTGATTCGACGTGGAAGCGCCTTGGCCTGTTTCGGGATCAGGATCTCGAGCACTCCGTGACGATCCGTTGCCTTCACCTTCTCCGGGTCCACCGATTCCGGCAGGATGAAGCGCCGGTAGAAACGGCCTGTGCCGCGTTCCGAGCGACGGCGGATGATCTTTTCGTCAGCCTTCTCGGCCTGCACGAAACGCTCGCCCGAAATGGTCAGTACGCCGTTTTCCAGCGTGATGTCGACGTCCTTGGGATCGACGCCAGGCACGTCGACGTATAGCTGGAACTTGTCCTCGAATTCGTTGATATCGACGTTCGGGACCCAGTCCGCGGTTACGCCGCTGCTGTCGCTGGCCGACCAGCCCGAAAACAGGCGATTGATATCATCCTGCAACTGACGAACACCTACCCAGGGTTCATAATTTACCAATGACATTTCGCTGCCTCCAATTCATAAGGTCTTGAAAGAAAAGGCACTATTGCCTTTCGCTCGATAAAATAGGGGCGTCCCGGAGGTTTTCAAGAGTTCCTGAAAAAGCGCCGCTGCCGCAGGTATCATTCGGGTTTCTGCAATCTGGCCACCGGGAGCAATACCGTGCGAAACGCCGCAATCCTTGCCGCTTTATTCCTGAGTTCGTTCACCGCTGTCGACAGCCATGCCGACGAAGGCCTGCGGCCCGTTACCCACGAAGATCTCTGGACGATGCGCCGGCTCGCCGCGCCGGTAACAAGCCCTGACGGCAAATGGGCGATCGTCGCCGTGACGGAACCCGCCTACAAGGAGGAAGAGACCGTCAGCGACCTGTGGCTTGTCGCCGTGGACGGCGACACGGAACCGCGGCGCCTGACGGCAACGAAGGATTCCGAAGACGGTGTGCAGTGGAGTCCGGACGGCACGCGTATCGCGTTCAGCGCCAAGCGCGGCGAGGAGCAAAGCCAGATCTACGTTATGGACATGACGATGCCCGGCGAGGCACAGAAGCTCACCTCGCTCTCAACCGGAGCGACCGGGCCGAAGTGGAGCCCCGACAGCAAGCGCATCGCGTTCGAGAGTCGCATCTACCCGGGCAAGCTGACGGACGAGGAGAACGCGGCGGAGAAGAAGGCGCGCGAGGAACGTGACTACAATGCGACCGCGTACGACATCTTTCCGATTCGCCAGTGGAACCGCTGGCGTGACGACCTGCAGACACATGTCTTCGTCCAGGACGCCGTTCCCGGTGCGCAGGCAACAGACCTGTTGGCGGGCACGGAATTCGTTGCCCAGCCGGGATTTGCGGGCGTCCCGTCGCTCGCAAGCGAGAGCCTTGAACCGGAGTGGACGCCGGACGGCCGCGGACTGGTCATATCGGCAACCCGGAACCTGGACGATGCGGCACTCAGCACGACCGTCTATCACCTCTATCGTGTGCCGGCGACAGGCGGGGAGCCGCAGGCGCTGACCGGTGGCGATGAATGGAGCTGCCATGCGGCAAAGTTCGGGCCGCGAGGCGATGCGCTTTACTGCCAGTATGAACCCGTCACGGAGTTCGCCTACAACCTCACGGAGATCGCGAGGTTCGAGTGGCCGAAGAGCGGCGCTGCCTCCGACTTCGAGGCGGAGCCGATGCTCCTGACGGACGGTTTCGATCGGTCGGTCTCGGACATGACCTTGAGCGCTGACGGCAAAACGATTTATTTCACGGCGGCGGACGAGGGCCGGATGAGGCTGTTCGGCGTCCCCGCTGGCGGTCGCGGGTCGGTGTCGGCTCTCGATCCCGACAGCGGCGGCGTCTACGCCGGTCCCCAGCCGGCCGGGCGGTCGCTCGTGGCGCGCTGGGAGGATGCAACGAACCCTGCGGAACTGGTTCGCATCGACACCCGCAGCGGCAGCCACGCGGTCCTGACCGGGTTCAACAGCGAGCGGGCCGCGGTACTCGATCGCCCGCCGTTTCGTGAGTTCTGGTTCGAGAGTTCCCTCGGCCGCCGCGTGCACAGTTTTGTCGCGTTACCGCCCGGATTCGATGAAAACAAGAAGTACCCGGTCATTACGCTTATCCACGGCGGCCCGCATTCGTCGTCGCTGGATGCAGACCACGTCCGCTGGAGTCCGCACCTGATCGCGTCGGCCGGCTACGTCGTGGTCATGACCGACTACACCGGCTCGGTCGGCTACGGCGTCGAATTCTCCCGCGCGATCCAGGGCGATCCGCTGAAGACGCCCGGCGACGAACTGAACGAGGCGCTGGACGAGGCAATAAAGCGGTATCCGTTTATCGACGAGGACAGGCAGGCGGCGGCGGGCGCCAGCTACGGCGGCCACCTGATCAACTGGCTACAGGGCACGACGACGCGATTCAGGACGCTGGTCGGTCATGCCGGCCTCGTGGACCTCGAGGGCCAGTGGTCGACCAGCGACGCTGTCTTCCATCGCGAGATCAACGCGGAAGGCCCGCCGTGGAGCGATAGCCCGATCTGGGACGAGCAAAGTCCGTCCAGCTATGCGGCGAATTTCTCGACGCCGATGATGCTGACGATCGGCGAAAAGGACTACCGCGTGCCGGTGAACCAGACGATTGCAGCCTGGACCTACCTGCAGCGCAAGCAGGTTCCCGGGCGCCTGCTCGTGTTTCACGATGCCGACCACTGGATCATGAAGGGAGCGGAGGCAAAGCACTACTGGGAGGAAGTGCTCGGGTGGCTCGAGAAATATCTACGCTGACTCGCGGTTCCGTCAAGGGGACAGTGACCCTAATTGTTCCCCCGAATTAGGGTCACTGTCCCCCGAATTGTCGCCGCGCCTACGCTGTCACTCCGATCTGCCGGCGGAAACTGTAGAACAGGATCGGTATTACGATCAGCGTCAGCACGGTCGAGACGAGGATGCCGAATATCAGCGAGATCGCGAGACCGTTGAAGATCGGATCGTCGAGGATGAAGAAGGCGCCCATCATCGCGGCCAGTGCGGTCAGCATGATCGGTTTCGCACGCACCGCCGATGCCCGGATCACGGCATCTTCCAGTTTATGTCCCTCGCGTTGCTGGTCGAGAATGAAGTCGACGAGCAGAATCGAGTTGCGCACGATAATGCCGGCCAGGGCGATCATGCCGATCATGGATGTCGCCGTGAAGTTCGCACCGAGAATCGCGTGGCCCGGCATCACGCCGATGATCGTCAGCGGAATCGGCGCCATGATGATCAGCGGCAGCAGGTATGACCGGAACTGCGCGACGACCAGCAGGTAGATGAGTATCAGGCCCACCGAATAGGCGAGCCCCATGTCGCGAAAGGTCTCGTAGGTGATCTGCCACTCGCCGTCCCACTTCATGGAGAAGTAATACGGGTTCTCCGGCTGGCTGATGTAACGCTGCTCGACGGGTGTTCCGCTATTCGCCAGCTCGTCGATCTTCTCGCCCAGCTTGAACATGCCGTACAGGGGGCTGTCGAGGCGACCGGCCATGTCCGCCGTAACGAACACCACCGGCAGCAGGTCCTTGTGGTACACGGCGTCGTCCCAGGCCACTTCACGCACGTTGGCGATTTCGGCGATCGGCACGCGCTGCCCGCTCTGGCTGCGCACCTCCAGCGCCAGCAGTGCGTCGAGGTCTGCCTTGGACGATACCGGCAGATCGAGACGCACAGGGATCGGGTAGCGTTCGCGCGCCTGGTGAACGAAGGTGACGTCCTCGCCGTTCAACGCCATCTGCAGTATTCCCGCAACGCGCTGCTGCGGCACGCCCAGCAGGGCGGCGCGCTGACGGTCGACTTCGATGATGAAGCGTGTCGCATCGGCCTCGACAGACGTATCGATATCGACGATGTCGGGGGTGCCGCGGAATATCGCCTCAAGGCGGCGTCCGAGAAGTTTCTGCTCCTCGTAGTCCGGACCGTATATCTCCGCAACGATAGGTGCCATCACCGGCGGACCCGGCGGCACCTCGGCGATCTTGACGGACGCGCCGAATTCGCGGCCAATCGCGGCGAGCTCGTCGCGAACGCTGCGGGCAATCTCGTGACTGGATCGTTTGCGATGGTGCTTGTCGACGAGATTGACCTGGATATCGCCGGCATTGGCGTCACTGCGCAGGTAGTACTGTCGTACCAGGCCGTTGAAGTTGATCGGAGACGCCGTGCCCGCATAGACCTGGTAATCGGTCACTTCGGGAACGCGTTCGATCGAGCCGGCCATGGCGTCGAGTGCGCGGGCCGTCTGTTCGACGCTGCTTCCCTCCGGCATGTCTACCACGACCTGGAACTCCGACTTGTTGTCGAACGGCAGCATCTTGAGCACGACGAACTGAAATACGACGAGCAGCATCGCGACGCCGATGATGGCAACGGTCCCGCCGTAGAGCCAGGCGCGTGCGCGTTTGCCGGTTTCGCGATCCAGGAACGGGCCCATGAGGCGGTCGAAGCTGCGGTACAGCCTGGACTCCTCCCCGGCCGACTCCTTGTGAATCGGTGCATGTTGCAGCAGGCGATGACTGAGCCACGGTGTCAGTATCAGCGCGACTGCGAGAGAAATGAGCATACCGGTGCTCGCGTTGATCGGGATCGGGCTCATGTACGGTCCCATCAGACCGGTCACGAAAGCCATGGGCAGCAGCGCGGCGATGACGGTAAACGTGGCCAGGATGGTAGGGCCGCCGACCTCGTCGACAGCCGGAGGGATGATCTCGCCGATCGAGCCGGAACCCAGGCCGCGATGCCGGTGTATGTTCTCGACCACGACGATCGCGTCGTCCACGAGTATGCCGATTGCGAAGATCAGCGCGAACAGCGACACCCGGTTGATCGTGAATCCCCAGGCCCATGACGCAAACAGCGTTGCCGCGAGCGTCACTATGACAGCGGCACCGACGACGATAGCTTCGCGCCAGCCCAGCGCGAACCACGTCAGCAGGATAACCGACAGCGTCGCGAACGAGAGTTTCTGGATGAGTTTGGATGCCTTGTCGTCAGCGGTCTTGCCGTAGTTGCGCGTTATCGTGACGTTCACGCCCTCCGGAATGAGCGTTGCCTCGAGTTGCGCCAGGCGCTCGACCACGGCGTCGGCAATATTGGTCGCGTTGGTGCCCGGTTTCTTGGCGATCGCGATCGTTACCGACGGCGCGTACGGGACGGGGTCGAGGCCGACCTGTTGCGCCGCCGGCCCGGTTGCGAACCACGTGTAGTTCTCGGGCTGATCTGCCCGGGCGTTTACCGTGGCAATGTCGTCCAGGTACACGGGCCGTCCCTCGAACATTCCCACCACGAGGCGGGCGACGTCTTCCCGGTTGCTGAGAAATGTGCCGGCCTGCACGGGCACCTGTGTGTTGTCGTAGACCAGCGAGCCCGAATGCGAGACGGTGTTGCTCGCCGTCAGCGCCTGCCGCAAATCGTCGAGCGTCATGCCGAAGCCCGAGACGCGTTGCGGGTCAAGTTCGACATGGACGATCTCGCGGGAACCGCCGATCGTATAGACATCGCGGGTTCCCGGTACGCGCTTTATTTCCGCTTCCAGAGCGTGAGCGACTTTCAGGAGGTCCTGCGTGGCGCGTGCCGTATCCTCGGTCCACAGGGTCGCCGAAACAATCGGCACGTCGTCGATGCCCTTGGGTTTGACGATAGGCGGCAGGATGCCGAGGTTCTGCGGGCGCCAGTCCTGGTTGGAGAATATGGCGTTGTAGAGTCTTACGAGCGCCTCGGTGCGCGGCTCGCCGACCTTGAACTGCACGGTGAGCACGCCCATGCCGGGCCGGGACACGGAG
>Ga0209536_100004407_pt1 | contig 22219 bp, 24 predicted proteins | sample DeeMarSeWOR28_12_FD_187461 | JGI IMG/M metagenome (GOLD analysis project Ga0209536, IMG submission 187461) | Marine sediment microbial communities from White Oak River estuary, North Carolina - WOR-2-8_12 (SPAdes) (version 2) | ecosystem: Environmental > Aquatic > Marine > Intertidal zone >... | reverse complement strand
CGAATCAGTTACACGTGCTTGCTGAGTGACATCTATATAGTCAGCAGCGACGATCCTACCAATAGCATCAAGGTGTGACTCGTGATTGATAAGTACTGGCTTATCATACGGTTCAGAACCGCCACGCTCACGTGAAACCATTGTTCTAGAACCCTTGCGCATCTTGTCTGGCAAATACAAGCCATTATTACGTGTCAGTCTTGCTGCATGTGTAGCCCTAACTGTAGCTATTAGACCCTTTTTATTGGCAACGAAATTGTCGATGAATTTTGCCTTTTCTTTTGGCTCGTCAGGAATACGCAATCCCTTTGGTGCCGCAAGATCGACATAGTCATAGAACTTAGCAAATTGCTTGGTCATAGTTATTCCTTGTCTACAGAACAACTACAGTACGGATGCACAGGAGGAATGTCATCAATAGACAACTTTCTTGGATCAAGATTATCCTGTCTTGTTGTTATCATACACTCCTCGCAGGCGCCAGCATGAGATGTATATTTGACTTTATCACCGGTCAACCTGAACGCTACTAATCTACCATAATTATACGCTCTTTGCTGTTCTGTTTCATTGATAGCATTTACACGATTAACAGTAATATCCATAATCGACATCATGGTTGAAACATCTTCTTCACCTGTCAATCTCTGAAACCTATCCTCTAGATTACGAGCCAACTTACGTACATAACGTGATGAATGATCTTCAACAGTTCGAACCTGTGATGCTAAATTATAGAAATATGGATTGAGGCCAACGCTACGAACGCCAGCTACAAAAGCACCTCTTGCTAGTCTTGATTGCCTCTTGTTTGTCTGTTCGGTCCAGGCCTTGATTACGCCTTTGACCCATGACTTACTTGCATCTGACTGTAGATAGATTGAAACATCATGTAGTAACTGTTCTACATGTGAAAGTAATTCAGTATCTACAAAATCTCTTCGCGTCTTAGGACCAGTTCTAGTGCCATATTGGTTACTAGGCTGATCCCTACTTGCTCCAGCTCTCTGACCACTATTCTTCTTGGCAGCTTGCTGAGGCTGTGGTTTGCTGGCCGCACCAATACGTTTAGTTCTCTCTTCACCCTCACGTGCATTGGTTTTCTCCACAGCAACCTGAGGGTTGTCAGTAGCAGCAGACAGGCCAGATGATTCATCGATAGATCTGATAAGCAAGCTAGGTTGCTCAATCATACTCCAATACATCTTCTCCCTGACTTCTTGATCGTCTAGTGGAATAGGATCGTAGCCTATCTTGATACGAGCCTCGTCCTCTGAGAAAATATGCTGTGTGTACATTTGTGCCACATGATTTTCTTTGGCAATCTGACGATCAGTATCAATCTCACGGAAGCTAAGATGCACTGTATTTTCTGGATCAAGTACGTCAGCACCAAACTTGCCTTCTAATAGTAGCTCTCTAATGATAAAGAAATCAAACTGAGCTTCAAAATCATCCTGAATAGACTTTACATCGTCTCGCAAGTTATCTGACAGCCTATCAGCAGTATTACGATTACTAGTGCCACCCTCACCCATGTCAACGCTACTAGTACCCAGACCAGCCATCACACGTTCTTTAAAGTGCTTGAGATAACCCTCTGCTCTTAAAGCACGTCCCTCAGAACCAATCATTGAGATTTCATGTCGCTCTGGCGTAACAAGGACACCTTCAGGAGGCATGAACTCAAGCTTATTATGTACGATGTCTATTTCAGTTTGGCCATCTGGATAAGTCTTAGCTGGTGACTTCTCTGTACCTACCTTGTACTGGAATAACGGAAACAGATTCTGATATACAAGCAGCTCTATGTTCTCTTCGATACGTCTTAGAGTACGAATATCGTCCTTCACTGGCGTAAGGATAGGTGTACCTGTAGAGAAGCCAGTCTTCTTATCAAGATAGAAATGCACTACCAAATCAGGTGCATGTGTCTTCGTACGACCATCCGGCATCGACTGACGTACTTTAAGAATCTTCCCAGAGTTGTCTTTAGCAATCTGTACTGTTTCTGGAGCCATAATAAAGTAAGCCGCTATAGGATCAATACTCTTGCCATTGGCAGTTCGTGTAAACCCACCAGATACATCCGCATTTCTAACCTTGACTAGATAAGCATTCGAATGCTTGACCAAGTCATAGAAAATCTCTTTCATCAAAAGACGCCAAGGCTTACCTTGTGCATGCTCTAATTGAGCAAAACGCTTCTTAATATAGCTAAGCGTATCGATATTCTTGCCTACAAGATCCCAGCCTTCCTTAAACCCAAGTCCGATCTTCTTACGATGAGTCTGTCTAACATAGGCTTCGACATCCTCAATTGTGTTAAACTCAGACAGGTCATATTCAGGTGGCTCAAATGTCGTACGAGAATTAGTTTGTTTGTATCCCAGTACAGGAGAGTTCACCTGCTTGACAGAAAGTGGCGATCGTGGCTTAATACGATCTTCTACCGTAAATCTATTGACTGCAATTGTCATCTATAGACCTATTAGCTTGAACCTTCCAGTTCGTCTATCCACTCTAAAATAGTATCACGATCGTCGGCACTAGCCTTACTTATGCATGTTGGTACACGCTTACTCTGGTCTGTAATCTTGTCTGTAATAACAAGTTCACCTGTGGCAGTATTGAAATCTAGGCCGATTGTACTTGCTACTAACGGATTATCAGTTGACGATGTAGTAGACTGTGAAGCTGTTTGTTGGCTGGCATTCAAGGCTTTAACAAGTCCTTCTACATCACTGGGACTCAAGGGTTGACTAGGATCATCACATACAGAACCATTCATAAGGGCGCGTATTAAACCGACAAGAAAACCAATTAGCCTCATCAAGTCAATGATTGCACCCATAAGCTGCATCTTGAGCAACATCCCAGCACTCAAGTAATTGATCAATACCTCTACAGCCCTTGTAAACTTAGCTAGCAGTTCTTCAAGAGTAAACTTAGCATCTGTCATGGCGATCAACATGCTTGTAAATGCACCAACTTTACCAATAAACTCCTTGTATTTTTGATAGCCTCCTGCTGGCGGCACTGGCACAGACGGCTCTTCTGGCTCCTCTTCAAAATCTTCACTAGTATCCGTTGTAGGTACTTCCGCATCAGTAGCACCGCCACCCAGAGAATCGAGCTGTCTACCTACTTCCTCAAAACTATTGACTGTAGTATCTATAGCATCAGCAGCTTGCATCACTGTAGCTTCAAGTGAAACATTTAACTCATAGAAGAATGTCAACATCTCTATCAAGCACTTCAATGGTCCTAGTCCAATATTGATTGCCATTTGCAGCAAGGTGTGAATTAACATCAAGATTGGAAGCAGCAACAGACCAATAATAGCTATCCAGTCCAAATTGAACTGAAAGCTCAGCATAATATAGTGTGCCAATAAGAAACGCAGCACAGCTAACAGAACCAAAAGATCCTGTGGACATACAATTCGCAGAGCATCTAGCAAGAAACAGATGTCACTATAGAAGTTCATTGGATTCATCAGATTCATCATCTGTTGAATAAAAGCTTCTATAGCATCTAGATACGTTTCCCAAAACTTAAACATGGCAGGATGTGGCAGATTGTCTACGCCAAAGACAATTCGACCATCACATGGAAAACAGTCCCCAAACGGTATGCCAGCATCTCCGAGATCTAGTTGTGTATCAATAGTCACTTCAGCTGACCCACCAGCAGAATCTTCTGACGGTGACTGACTATAACTGCCATTGATATTGTCAAGCAGACCCAAAGCGCCCTTGTTCTTCTCTATCTCTCCATAGCCAGAGACAATAACGCCTTCTTCAGTACCTGACTCACGCATTGACTCTTCGTACGACTTGATAATAAGCGATAAGTCTACTTCAACAAACGGACTGATCTCTACCAATGGGACATCAGGCTTGGCTTTTGCTTCATCAAATAGAGCCACTATCTTCCTCTTCCTCTTCGTCCTCAGACTCTTCTGGCTCATCATCGTCGTCGAGCTTAATCAAATCCTTATATTTCTTGCTATCAGTCTTGCCACTATTGATATTGTCTTTGTACTCAGCAGCTAAGGCAGTAGCTTTAGCATCACTGACCTCAACAGAGAGTCCAGGAATTGCATTTACGATCAAAGCCAAAATATCAGCAAGATCTTCCTTGCTCACAAAGTCCCTTCCTATCTTAGGAAACAGCTTCTCATAGTCTTCTTCTCGTTGGTTCTGTTCTTGCGAAACTTCATCCTTCTTACGCAGACCAGGCATTAGAACTTCACCTTATCGCTAGCAGTTGCTTCAACCTCTTCCTTGTCAAAGCGAGTTTTAAGCTGTAGTGCCTTCTTGTAATCCTCAAATGTGATTGTCTTCTTCTTGTCACCAAAAACACGACGCACAGCATTGCGAAGATTAGCATCCTTCCTAATATCAATAGTTGCTTCCACCTTCTTTGGGTCGGCATTCACAATCTTGTCTTCTATTAGTGTCTGTAGATTGCCTAACTCTTCTTGTAGACGTGCACTACGCTCGCGCATAGCCTGTAGATTCTCTCTAATCTCATCAGCATCAAAATCAGTTACAGACGAGAAGTCCTTGTTAGTTGCTCTACCTAACAGATCTACTGATTCTTCTCCAGTACGAGAATCAAAGTACTGTCGCTCTTTAAGAAGATCTTCCATAGAAGGTTTTGTCTTATCATCGGTCTGTGCCAAAATCTTCTTGAGTCGTTCAGGAGCTTGTTTCTGTAGCTTAAAGATACCTACATCATCTTCCTTGTCGACTATCTCACTAATAGTCTCCATAAGCTTGCGAGTACGTTCGTTAACAGTGAAATCAGCCATTACAATCCTACTAGATGCTCAGATGCAGTTATATTCAGACTCACATCACTAAATGTCTGTACCTCGGTGTTCCCAGGTACTATAACACGCATCCAGAATGGATAATAGGTGGTAATGTCTCCTGTTACAGAAGTACCCACATCCGACATCTCTATATAGTCGCCAGCTATAACATTGTCCCATTCTGCTTCTGTTGGCTGTCTAGATCCAGCTGACAACTTGAAGCCACGCCCCGTGCCATAGACCCCAAGAGTATCGTCTTCTGAATCAGAATCTTCTACACTAATGATGATGTTGTTGTAATAAACGTACGTCGTGTCATTTCTAAGATACAAGAGCACATCTACTGATTCACCACGCACACCATTATGGGCAGTAAAGACAAAGCCCTCAGCATCATCAATAGCAACCTTGCTTGAGTTATAGACCTTTAGACTCATACTGACCTCTTAATATCTATTCAATGAAGTCTGTCGCTTATCTCGACGTGAACCGCCTATCATTGCATGGGCTACTGCAGGGACAAATAATGAGCTAGCAGTTCCAGCTCCAGCGCCTATTGCACCCATACCAGCACTAAACGACCTACCACCCCATCCCGCATAAAACATAGGAGACTTGACTGCACCACCATGAGCTATACCAACATAACCAGCTTGTCCAATACGCTTAAAACGTGGACCAAGATGTCTTCCTAGTCTAGTAGCAAGTGTTGCACCACCAAAACCAGCAGCAGCACCGGTAGTGATATTAGCAATAGTGGAATCGTATGGACCAAACAAACCACCTGCTACGCCACCAGCCATAGCTCCTACAGTACCAGCATTTAATGCAGAACTAAAACCTTGCTTAGAGATTTGTCTAGCTGTTCGTATGCCGCCACGAACTGCCAAAGGCCCTCCAAGAACAGTAGCACCAAACGCAAGTCCTGCTAATGCTCCTGATCCTGCACGTGATTCATAATCCCATACAGAACCACCTACAGCACCTATTGCTGCACCTCCAAGAGCACTAGCTGCAAGAAACCCACCCCCTAAGTAACCTAGTGTTTTAGTTGACAATGGCATCAGAATGTCCTTCGTTTGGGTTTGCGACTATGAATATGGGCTACTCGTGATGTTGGCTTCTTAGTACCATCATACTTCCATTCAGTATCTGAGCTGAAACCTATACGCAATGTATTAGTATCTTGACGACCAGCATTATCTATCTCAGCAGTACGACTATGCTCAGAAGATGTCTGGCGTTGTGTTTCTTTCATTTCAACATAACCAGGGTCATATCTAACTTTAAGATGACCTGGTAAACCTATACCTCTTGGAACACCACGCACAAATTCGATCCAATTACGCTCGTTCTCTGCTACCAGCTTTCTAACCTCTTGTGAACCAAAACTAGAAGCATGCAATATATTTGCCACTTCACCTACATCAGTGGCCCATTCAGACATCTCAAGAATGTATCCAATTAGCGCAAGATTAAGAGCATCAAGCCTATGATCTCCAATCTTCTTATCATTCATTCCGTAACGAGGCACGCCCTGTGGACTTACACCAGCAATAATGTAGTTATGCAGCTGTTGATGCAAGATATGGTCATGCTTAGAGAAACGAATACGCCCTTGCTCAAACTGTCTAATAGAGTTCTCAATCAAGAATGGCTTAGCTTGAGTCTCTTCTTGTAAACCAGTAGCAGGATTACGATATGCAATCTTCTTACCAAAGTCATAAGCCGTAAGAATGTCCTTCAGTTTAGCATCAGCAGAACCTGGCTCACGCATACGAGCACGATCAGAAAAGATCTGTAGATGCTCAAGCTGTGTGCCACCATAACCTCTATCTACATAGATGAAAGATGGATTCCAGTAACGATTCAGCTCAATAAGCTTTTCCATAGCAATATGCTGCTGATACTCGTGTTTTGGTATGTTAACGGCATCTACCACCCAAAACTCAATATTATTAGGAGGCAATCCTACAATAACAAGCTCAACACCAGCGTTAGTATTCCAGTCCACGCCTATCGAGTAAGTCCATCCAGACTCTGGTGCATCTACCCCAAAAGTCTCTTGATTCCACAATATCTTATGCGATTGTCCATATTCGTAATCAACTTCTGCATCAGTGACATAGTTCGCTTGATAAACACCCTCAATCTGAATAGCAAACTGTGCCATATACTCTTGCAAGAAGTGCACGCCAGTAACACCCTTGCGCTCAACTTCGTCCTTAACTTCATCCCAGTGGTCTAGTACTGTGGCAGGAAAGTATGTTTCCTTATAATGAGGTGATTCAGTACAAACCTTCCAGAACCATTCGCGCTTACCCTTTGGAGTAGATGAAGCCATCATCATTACGTTGGGTGTTGTAATCTGGATAGGCTCGACAGCATCCAGTAGATCAGCTTCTGGCATATCATCAGCCTCATCTACTAACATCATGTCAGCGCCTTGACCACGAACAGTACCACCTTCTGCACCAGACGATGATCCTGCAGTAAAACCCATAATAACTGCACCTTCACAGTCTTCAGTATCTGCAAACTTCAGATAGTGATAAGGCGTCTTAATATCACGCTGAATGTGAATATCTGGATTTCTCTTGACCATCTTGCGAATCATATCGAAAATCAAAGTAATCTGAGCCAAGTATGGCGACACAACAAGTACTACTGGACCACGCTTAATCTCCTTTCCTTTAGCATCATGTCCTTCTGAGATTTGTGTTGTCAGAGCAAACCTAAGAACCTTCTGGCATTCAGAATAGGTTTTACCTGATCGTCTTCCCCACCTTCGTACAGTGTGCTTAGCTGTACACATAGCATCAACTTTCTGATGCTCACGCAACTCAATACCTAGAAAGTCACGAGCCCATTTAACTGGATCAATAAGACTAAGAAGAGCTTCAAGCTTCTCTTTGGTAAGTGTCTTTCTTACAGTTGAAGGAATCTCATCTTCATAGCTCTTTGGAACAAAACCACACTTGACACTAAACGCAGTAACATGAACAAAAGGCACCCAACCTTCAATCTTATGTACACGAGCAGACATAGCAGATTCACATATCTCACATCGAAGCTGGTTAATATCTGATTTACGCTCTCTATAAACACGAGGATGCTCCTCGTCTCTTGTACATACACCATAGTTGATGACTGCCTGAATACGAACCAAACGACCTTTACGCTTCAGTATCTTGACTCTCTGGAAGCGCCTAAGCATACCAACAACTTCACGTAAATCTTCCTGCTCATAAACATAAGCCTTTTCTACCTTGATTGCCCAATCACTAGTATCACCATATCGACTGATATGATCGATCTGGCAATTCACACACATGCCATGACATTTAGTGTTGATATTGTAGGTATCTTGACAATACTTGACTAACTGTGAGTCTGCTTTCTTATAGTAATCCAAATATTGGATTCCATACTCGTTCTCCATATATAGATCTTTGATCTTCTCGTGCATTACATCAAGCCTCGTCTACCAACACCCCTATATCTTGCCAAGTGTGCGTACTGTGCTTCATTGCCAAACGCCGAACGTGCATTCAAATGACTGCGCTGAATATTCATCAAGCTTCTTTGTCTCATGGTAGCAGCACCACCAGTACTAAAGGCTGACAAAGACCCTGTCGTCTCAAGCGGTAAGTTGCGCATGTGATACTGCCAAGACGCTTCAGCACCCTTAGCAAATCCATAACCAAGAGCTAATCCTGCACCAGCAACAGCTGCACCACCTGCAAGAACAAGAGCACCATGCGGTCCTAACGCTCGTATTCCAGCAAACAACGCCAAGTTAATAGCTGCTTCTCTTAGGCCACCACTAATAGCTCCAGTCACACCACCCTGACGATAGCCTTCAAGAGCAGCCGTTCCAGTAAAATAAAGCCCAAGTCCAGGAGCAAAGCCCTTACCAGCAGCTTTAGCCAATCCCTTTCCTCCAACTGCAAAAGCTTTACCCCATGCGCCTTTAGCACCAAGTCCTGCAGCTTCTTTAATACCTCTGCCAGCAGTTCTTAAGCCCATCCATTCTGCTGTACCAGGCATAAAGAACTTAGCACGTCTAGCTCCAGGCATCATAGGACCTACTTCTGTATATGCTTCGCCAGGAGTAATATGAAACCCCATTGTTGCACCAGACCACTCTAACTCACTCAACCAAGTAGCCTGTCTAGCAGGAGTCATTTTGTCAAAATATGATGTCAGAGTTGGCATTATCTAGCACTCCTTTGGCGATTAAGAGCTAATGTCAAACCACCATTAGCTCCAAGATGGCCAGCTCGTACACGAGGTCTAGAGAATGTCATCATAGGATTGTACTCAAAATCACCACGCCTGTTCATACCACCATAACGAAGAGAGTTGCGCATCGTCTTCAATGATTTCATAGCTTGTTTATTCATATCAACCTGATTTTGCATTAAAGCATAACCACCAAAGCCTGTCATACCCGCTATACCAGTAGCAGCTAATCCGCCCCACGTATATTTACTAGTAGCTATTCCTACTCCAGCACCAGCTAGACGATCGACAAAACTACCTCTAAAACTCCACCCCTTTGTCTTAGCACTAAAACTTGGCCCAGGCCATGCAGGCCTTTGCATTTGTACTTCACTAGTCAAACCGGGCCCAGGCTCAATTCTAGGTCTCATACGAGTTGGAGCTTCTTGTAGTGCACTCGCTACTTGTCGCTGAAATACGACACCTTCATCTAGAGTAACAGGTGCAACAGCAGGCTGACCAACAATTCTTCCTACTCTTCTTGGACCACCAACAGTCATTGTTCCTGTATAGCCACCAGCTGGTGTAGTAGCTGGTAATCCCACAGGAAATACACTCTCAGTAAGTCCAAAATCCATTCGAGCAGGAGGCCCACCATAATCTACAGCACCCTGTACACGTGCACGAAACTGTGGTTGAAAGCGCTCTATTGCAGCAGTTCTTAGTCCTGGTATATCTGTTGGTAAACCAGCACGCTCAAAAGCCTCACCAAATACACCACTAAACTTACGTCCTACAGGAGCAGTCATAGTACCAGTAGCGTAATCAAACCCTTCCACCATCATTAAATTCGTGCGACTACCTACCAATTCTGGAGTAAGAGTTGGCAAATCAGACACTGCTGTTCTAACAGTTACCTCACTAGGAAGAAGCTTGCTAACCACTGCACCTGCTTTTTGTACTCCTTTACGTGCAGCAACGCCTGCAGTACGGAACAAAGCCATTAGTGACCTCCTTTAGCATGACCAGTCTTACGCCCAAACATCTTCTTATGTGCTTCATGTTGCATTTTAGTTACTTGTAGTTTACGCTCTCTCCAAGCTGCTCTTCTAGCGTCTGCTTCTATTGCTGCAAAGGCAAGTGAATTTTCTGTTGCCTCCTCAAGACCAACAACAGCTCTACCACCACTAGCTTCTACTCCCTGAATAGCAGCCCTCTGCATATTACTAGAAGTGACATGCCCAATCTCTCCTCGCATTGGTCCAAAAATACGCTCCATAATCATATTACCAAAGGTTTTACCATATTCCTTATATGCTTCATCGTGAACGCCCTTGATAAAGGTAGCACCACCTTGATCAATAATCCGTATTTTCATAGTACCAGGATCAACAAGAATATTGTTTCTACCTAAGTCCCAGTTAAATACACCACCACGCTGTAGCTGACCCTCAACATACTCTCTTACTTGTGACTCAACAGAGGCTAATTGTTCAGGAGTCATACGCCTAGACATGCTACCTAGTCCTCGACCACCATATTCTTGGATAAATCCAACTCCTGCTCTCTCACCACCTACTTCAATCACGCCACCAGTAAAAACTTCTGGAATCACATCGCCAAGCTCTTTACGAGCTTGTTGCTGCATAGCAACCTCATAAGACAGAATATGTTCTATAGAGCGTAATTCTCTGTCTGGCGTTGTGGATCTATACAGCTGTGTATAAGCTTTTTGGGCAGCCATGATCTCTTCTATTGTGCCTTTGCCCCATTCTGGTGGAATATTACCTTCATCCATCCATCCAACAACTTCATCCATATTACCTATTAGACGTTGTCTCAGTTCTGTAGGTGGTTTTGCAGCACCTGGCCTTGCAGGATAAAGCCATGGTTCAGCCTGTCTACCAGCACCCCATGATCCAGGCTTTAAGCTAGGACGAAGTTGCTTTAGTACACCAACTTGACCAGTTTCGGGAGATGCAACGAGCCAAGCTTTACCAAAACCACCCTTACCCAAAGTCTCAAACCTTGCCCACTTGGATCCACCCATTGTGAACCAGCTAGCTCTTTGCACCATACTTTGAGCATGTACTTCTGATGTTGTATATCCAGACTTAATAAGAGTCTGAATCAAGCTACTCTCCTGATTAGCTAACTCATCTTTAATGATATTTGTAAAGACAGGAGCTTCTTCTGCAAGTGCCTTCTGTGCTGTTGTAGTGCGTTTAAACAGGCCTTTTGTCAGTCTGGAAAAGACACTACCTATCTTCTCCATAAGCTTAGCTAAACGAGCCCATGATCGACCAAAGTCATGATCTACAGCACGTGACCAATATGAGAGACCACTCTTCTTCATTCCTTCAATACGATTGCCTCTCAAATTAGCCGAAAGACCTGCTTCTTGAGCTGCAGTAGCTACCTTACTAACACGGCGAGGTCCAGGAACCATATAACGCATACCTGAACTACTAGCCCATGTTTGAGCACGACCTCTAAGACGACGTGCTGCTGCAGCTATAGCCTTCCATGGAGAAGCCATACCCTTCCACGGAGAACCAAAATCAGTAAAAGCATCTCTAAGTTTTGCAGCAATACCTTGATCTTGCATGCCAAGTAGTTGGGATCTAAGCTGTTTTCTTTTAGCCCAAGTACTAATAGCTGACTGCTCTGTAAGAGTCTCTAAAGTAGTCAGCAAGCGTTTATTAGCAGCTGCTTCGCCTAGAATCTCTACTGGAGTCTGTAAATCTCCAAGACGATAAGCCGCATATTCTTCTACAGCTAATTCTGGCTGATAGCCCCATCGATAGTTCTCAAGACCAGCATGTTTAAGAAGTTCTGGATTAATCTTAGCAAACTGTGTTCTCCACTCATCGTCTACAAGATTGTGGAAAGTTTCATGTCTAATGACCTTTGACTTATATCCTTTAGACATGAAGGCAGAGAAGTTGACAATACCAAGTCTTTCTGCCCCAGCTGCTTCATGTACACGAGCAAGATACTCAAGCTCTTTACCTGCCCCAGGTACTTTTCTCTCAAAACCAACAGCAGACTTAAAAAGATCAGCAATGGATATCGAAGCACCTTCACCAAACTTAACCCATCCTGTCTTCCTGCCCAGGCCCGACATCTTACCAGTTAACTGAAGAATACCTACATCTAAGAGTTCAAAACCTATAGATGGAGAACCAAACCCACTTCCTGGAGTTACGCGCCCATAACCAAGACCTTGAATAATATTGTAGTCTCTATAGCCAATAAAGCTTGTACGCTTAGCTGAAGTTATCTGTTTTGAATCAGCACCTACCAAAAACTCAGCCATTGATCCTGGCTGCAGTCTAGGCGAAGCAACATTATCCAGACGATCACGAATATGCATTTCTCGTGGATGAGCCAATGACCGTCTTCTAATTAGTGAAGTAGCTTGGTGAAAGTCTTGTGTAGACACCTTCTTAGCAAGTCTAGTTACACGTTGCTCAATATCTACGCCAAGAGCAGTCAATTCCCCCTGCTGAAACCAAGTTGTCCTTGCTTGCTTGCCTAGATAAGCTATCTTTCCAGTAAAGTCTAGTAAACCACGCCAACCTGAACCAAAATCAGTTGAATAGTGCCTCATATCGGAGCCAATGCCATAGGGCTCCATACCAGACCAATCTACAAATGATTCATCCTCTAATGCTGGTGTACTGGTTCTCGAAGTAGCAAAGTCAATGGTAGCGCCAGTAAGATATAGTCCTGTAGCTGCTATAGCACCCATCTTGATAGGATGTCTAGCAAACAAGAAGCGTAAAGCATCCCAGTTATTAAACTTACCTGCCTCATCCATCAGCTTGATTAGCTCAGCATTAGCATCAAGCTCAAGCTTTAATGGATTAGCCACCATTTCTCTTAAGCCAGCTCTAGATTTCGTCTTTACATCTAGAACTGCTTTTTCGACAACGTCTGTCAGGCCTTTGCTCATAAAGCGCTCAGACGTAAATAGTCTGATTGCCTCGTCGAAATCTTTTGGTTGTTTTTTGAGGTGATAGGCAATACGCTGATGTACTACCTTCCCTTCATACGTCTCCATCGGTGCTACGAAACTCATCAGCTTATCGTTTACACCTTTAACCTCACCCTCTCCAAAGTCTAATGCCAACTTAGCTTCTGCTAGGTTCCTAGCTATCGATCTCTGCAACAACAGTTCTTGTGCATGACCTACTCTACGTATAGCAGTCAGATCTTCTCTGTATTTATCGCTGAATACAAGAGCTGCCTCGCCCCACAGTCCTCTATGTCTAGATTCATGTAATCCAGTCGCTACTCTCCACAACCTACGTAATAGGTCACTTTCTCTAAGAACATCAGCTGGTGCTCTATGAACTTCTGGATCAAATCCATATGCCAGAGACAAAGTATTGATATTGCTACCTACGAACGACTTGGTAGCCTTCATCAATCCTATACGCTGTGACTCACTAAAAATAGCTCTAGTCACATCTTGAATATCACGAACCCTAATAGCATCTGTCTTACGAGCTGCATCTCTTAAATACTCAGTAAAGACAGGCATCCAGTCTCGTGTCTGAAATGCAGTCTGTCTAGCTGCCTGAATATCTCTACCTGTCACATAGAATAGATGTCTCTGACTAGCCTCGGAAAGAGGTCGTGTCTCGAACATCTTCCTAATCGAAGCAAGCTCTTCTGGCCCAATGTGATGCTTAAATAGATCGGCCATTTGTCTAGATTCAAATGGAGCATTCTGAATCCAAACTACCTTGCCTTTTAGATTATTGGCTAGCTGCCTAACAAACTCGTCTGGAGCTACTTGAGCAGCGTCCTTTCCCACCCAGCTATACAATGCCTTCTGTCTAGATTTCCACCAATCAGAAGCACTAGCAGAAAGAGTATCTATACTAACTGCATCTCGACCTATATATGGAGTAATCGGTCTGGACCACGTTGTACCAGACTTCATATCATAGACAGCACCCTCTATAACAGAGTGTCTACCTGGCTCTAAACCAGTAGTCTCTAAGTCGAAGGTAACGCTATTAGCTGGTAATGCAGTTGGAGGTGCCGGTGCTGTTCCACCAAGTCCCAGAAATCTATGAAACAAGCCGCCAATTTGCCCAGCGGCTATATTCATTCCTAGCCAATTGAACTCCACTCACTATTCCTGCTCTTGAGAACTACTTTTCTACTTTGTTAGGCACCAGCCTAAATGGCATATCCTTAGGAAGCTTTCTAAGCGCATCTTCATTCACTCTGCCAATGTAGTATTCCATATTTACCCTAATCTGGCTTACATCATTAATATCAGCAGATCGTTCACAACAACCACCACAACAACCATCTTTCTTGCTGTCTTTAGAGCAATCCTGGTCTTCATTACAGCAAGGCGGACCACAATCATCCCTTTTAGCAGGATTGCAGATATCGCAGTCCGGATCTAAGCATGAACATGTATATAGCACTACGACTCCCTTTTATTAGTGTCTAGAACCTCTACCTCAGCATACTCTGCATCTATTATATCGTTCTCATCCTTAGCATTCTTAAGGATGTCGAGTAGATCGTGCATCTCTTTAGTGAGATCAGTAGTAGAAGTTCTTTCACCGGTAGCAGCATCCTTCTTGTATTTTTCTCGTCTAGTCCCTACCATACCTCTCAATAAGTCCTGTTTTATCCTATGTATCTTTTCCAATATTTCAAACGCTGGATGGGCCTTCCTACTAATGAACTCCTTACTATTCTTTGGATCAAAGCTAGTCACCTCACTGATAACCAATCCTTCAGCATCGGTAGCAAGAAGCATGTTGCATCTGAACTCAAGCACATCTAGAGTAGCCAGTTTGCTCACAATAGCAATATCAGTATAGTCATCGGGCTCTACTTCATACTCACGAACCATATCCAACATGTGAAGCTTGACCATATCCCTTTCTACAGGACAGGGCCTACATAGTGGATAGGTAGAATCATCATAATCTACCATCCCTTCATCGTCGTGCCTAGTAAAAGGACATCTAGAACCTAGAGGACACTTCTTCCCACCTACACAGGTAAGAGGTACAGCCGCGTGCATACCATGTTTCAAAGACATAATATATCTCTTGTACTTGGTAGCAGTCTCCTTATCCATATTTAGCTCATAGTTGTCCATAGAGAGTCCAAGGTACTTTGTAAACTCAGACTTATCTACAGGACCAGCTAAAGTGACACTAAGCTCTTCTTCTACAGTAGCTAGATCAGTACAGGTTTCTTTATCATCTTTTAAAGGAGCTGTAGAGCTTTCTGAAGGCTTTATGTCTTCTGCCTGTATCGGATTGGTATTATAGGTAGAAAACCGCTCAGGAAGGCGTTCAGACCCCTCTGTAGGTGGTTTACTATGTAGTTTCTTCTGTTGACTCATTTAGATCTTTTTCTATCTCTTGGTAGAGCTGTAATGCTCTTGTGATTTGTTCCTGTACGGATAGAAGGGTGTTAATGGTTTCCGCCGACTGTCCTGATGAAAGCCATCGATGGTAAGAGGCTTTTGCATACTTGCAGTCATATCCATTGGTGCTGATGTCTACTAGCTTCTTATATCTATAAGCATGATTGAGTTCTGGATTGAGAAAAGCTTCGTAGATCTCGCCAATAGTATAGATGAGTTCTGGAGGATATGAGTTTATGTTCATAGAGCACACAAGTAGATAACCACATAGTAGCACGAGTGATGTGAATAGAAAAGATTCGGGCGTCCCGGCCCTAATAGTAACTAAAGTGTAATAAAAAATATACAGAAAGCTTGGCCAGAATAGATATCAATTTTAGTAAAGAGTAGTTGGGAGGGTATTAATAGGAATGATCGTGAAGGAGGCTCAAACGTTTAGAGCCCACCCCGTGGTCATACTTTAGATAACCTCACCCGCCAATGAAAGGGAAAGACAATGGCAAAAGCCAGGCAGCTTGTGGGAATGGTCCAAGTAGACGTTACATTGCTCTACAAAGACTATGATTCCCCATTCACTGTTGACCTCTACTTCGAGAGCAACAGAGAACTCGATCTCTTCATTCGTGAAATAGAATGTGATGGATATCGAGTACTCAGTATCAAGAAGCACAAGGTCATGATGCCGTAACCAACAAACTGGCTAGCCTCTGAGCAAGGCTACAATACTGCTCACCCGTAATGTGACCATTGCCTGGTGGCAAGCCCAGGATGAGAGACATAGAGCCAGGGTAATCATACCCACTAACCAAGGAGCACTAATGGCTATGCATCTACTGGACTGGGAGACTGTCCATGACCTACTCGCCATCACTCACCGCTCGATTGAGAAGCTCGATGCCCAGCTTGCTGAGCTAGAGCCTGCGGTAGATGCTGGTGACTACAATGCCATCCTTGCCTACAGAGGCATTAGGCTGAGGAGGCAGGCCAAGATGGACTTCCATGACAGGCTCACCCAACGACTCTACGACCTGGAGGATGAGGTCGAGGATGAGTACGGTTGGGATGGGTACGACTACGTAGTGTAACGCATAGCACTACAGGCCATAACACGGGGCTACCTAATACCGTGTCACTGGTTTAGGCCGAAACCGCATGGGGTCCAATTCCCCAGGGTCTACGTGTGTTGCACGTACTGATGAGGCCAGTTGCCTTAACTACCAACAACGAAAGGGGTAACCAATGCAGGTTATCACTCTGACCGGATGGACCGGAACTACCACCACTCGCACCCTGGTCATCGACAAGATGTGGAGTGACAGACATCTGTTTCTTCCCATCGAGCGTAAGCGCCCCGTGCAGGAGCGTTTGATGATCCGGAAGCAGGCGAATGGTCTCAGAGTAGTAGATGCCAAAGGTAAGTTCGCTAAGGCTACACCTAATGAGCGTCGTGCCCTCCTCAATATCTTCGAGGAGACTCAGGCAATGGTGCCCACTAGGTTGCTGGAGGACACCTACATCTACGACACGATGGGCCATAGGCTGAATAAGCAGAGTGGTAGGCTGGAGCCTGTCAGCTTTAAGCGAGCTGTCGAAGTCAAGACAGACTATCCTGTGGTGATCGCTGAAGAAGTGACATCATCGGAAGCTGCCAAGATCTCGCCACGCATTGCCATAGCTGATCTGGATGAGCATGAAATGACGCCCCTCGTGGTGACGAATCATACATCCAGATGCTGGAACACAGCTGATGTGTTTCAGGTACAGCGTGCCTACCAACTCAGGGAGTGGAGTGTTGGTCAAAACCGGCTCTCATCTGACTGGAGTGAGTGGCATGAAGATGCTCTCATTGGCTATGAACGCCACCTGCGGGATCTCGGCTTCGACTGGGACATGATCAATAAGGTCAGTGCGCTTGTTACTGAAAGGCTGCCCTACGCAGGAACGCAACGGGATGCCTACTTTGATGCACTTGAGATCTTCCTTGGTCCTGACCGTGAAGCCTGGGTCGAGAAGATGGTCAAACGTCATCTTGCTAAAGCAGTCGAAAAAGCTGCTGAACACAAGGACATTGCGACCGACTACTTGACCGGATACTGCAAAGTAGCTTCGAGCATCGACAGAGTCTCTAACTATGCCAAGCGGTATGCTACCTGGCAATTGGAGCAGGCTGCTGGGCTAAAGACTGTCGCGGCAGAGGGTGAAACATACAGCCCCTGGTTCCTGTTCATGCGTCAAGGTCTCAAAGACATGATCGCAAAGCTGAGAAGCAAGTGGTTGGGAGCTAAGTGGATCTCACGAGATGACCACTATGGCCTGAACATTTACTTCGGCTTCTGCAATTATTGTCGTGACCAATACTGGCTGGCTCTGAAGCCTACGTCTCTTAGGCGTCAGTTTGAGTGGGATGTCATTCAAGCTATTCCGCCTACTGACGAAGAGCGTTCTGCCATCCAGTACTACCTCTGGCTGCATCGCCTGGCCTGGGATAACGAGGTGAAAGCTAATGCTGACCACTTCGATAACTGGGCTATTGATTTCCCGTTGCAGCGTGAGGATCGCATGAAGAAGGAGCTGACCAGGTTGCTTGACCACCTGAGGCTTGTCACTCACGGATAGCCAATAGGCCGAAACGTACAGGTCCAATCCCTGTGCGTCTGCACGTGTTGCGTGCACTGATGAGGCCAGTAGTCTCAACAACAAGGAGTAAGCTATGCACGGAGCCTTTGGATTCGGAGCCATGATCGATGGAACCTACCCATTGATCGAAAAGATGATCCACAATCATTTATCTCTACAAGAAGTAGAGGCTCTCTCTGGACTGAGGGCAGATAATGAGACCGCCGACGCCTTTGGTCATGTTTATCTTTGGTTGAATAAAGGTTATCGTTGGCTGAACAAACAGCAGAGGACTGCTATCTATCTCCATGATGGGATTTATGCACTTATTCAAGTTGCAGAATAAGTAACTAGGTTTCAGGCCGAAACATCTAGGTCCAATCCCTAGGTGTCTACAGGTATAGTTCCTGTACTGATGAGGCCAGTATGTCTCTGTGGGGTAGCGTACTCCGCTATGTCACACAGTTTGGGACGTCGGGTGTATATATCCTTTGCACCGCATCGTCGTTGCACTTTGATGCGTTGTCGTGCAGCTTGTTTGAGTGCTGTCGCACGTAGTGGCTACGAGGAAAGGGTGAGGAGACGTTTCACTAAGTAGAGTAGGAGTTACTCATGCCTGTGTCTATTAGAACTCTGTTGGAGATAGTAGAAGACTTGAAATGGGCAGTTATGGAACCAAGTGTGTGGGTCGTGTTTGGTGTTGTAGCTGTAGTTATCATTATCACTGCTCCTAAGTTGGGTGATTGAGGTTTATCTATCAAATTGAACAATGCGCCTCAACCTTCACTGGAGAACACGTCATGGCAGTCGACAAGACCTTCCTCGCTACCTTCTCGCAGAGCACCCTCATCCGCATGGTGATGGAGCTGAACACCGAGTTGGAGCTGCAGATCAAGACAAACGAAGCAGCAAGTGTTGCTCTCAAGGATCTGGACAACCAGAGGGATAGCCTCCTCGGACAGTGCAACAGACTGGAAAGAGAGCTGGGCATTGCAGAGAGCACCAACAGAGGACTGGAAGACATGCTCAATGACAAGGAGCAAGAGCTTGCTGACCTCTACGCCAAGTACAACGAAAGGAACAGCCCAACTGCTGAGATCTTCAACCTGCGTCAACAAGCAAGGGCTGCAGAAGAAGCTGCAAGGCTTGCCTACATCGAGAACATGAGGCTGAAGAGAGAATCTGGTCAGGTAGAGACGAAAAACCGTTACTTCGACTGTACAGGTGAGCACAGGCTCATCGGCCAGATCGCATGCATCAAAGCACTCCGCGTCATCATGCCCGAACTGAAGCTCTCGGAAGCCAAGATCATCGTGGAAGAGAGCAGATACATCGAGCTTACTGAAGCAGAGTACCAGTGGATCATCGATGAGCTTCCTGCAGGATCCACATGGAATCTCTACACAGTGTTCGAATAGACTTTCCCTGGTGAGGGAGTCGGCAGATTGAGTCCCCAGGATCCTTTGCTTACATACTCGGGGGAGGGACTCTCTGTCGACAAGATACCAAAGAACATAAGCGAATACAAGGAGAAACATCATGAGCTTCCCTCTAATCGTAGTCTCAGTAGCACTGCTCATCTTCTTCCTGGTTGTTCCAATCAGCTACGCCAAGAACACAGAAGATAGAATCAGGTTCACCCTGCGTCAATGGTTCTGGACCAGTGTAGAACGATGGACCAAGTACCAAGCCAGAGTGCGTGAATGGAAAGCATGGCAAGATGCCAAACACCAAGCACACGTGGAGCTGGCACTGGCTGCACTGCAAAACGAAGACGATTGGTTCATCGACGATATAGAACTACCAGAACCTGAGCCAGTAGCACCAGCTGTACCTCTTCACTTCAATGACATGGACCAAACCAAGGTGCCTGTACCAAAGGATCTCGGCATCTTTGTGCCAGATGAACTCTCACCTCTCTCACCTCCAGAAAGGAATACTACCAATGATCATCGAGATACTCGTCATCGCAGCCCTGATTCTCTACATCACAGATCGTCTCGGTATTGGGAAATCGGAGGTCTCAAAACTCCGCGCAGCAGCGGCTGACGCCATCAACCCAGAAACCAACTCGTAACAACATCACCAGGGAGAACAAATGGAAACTCTTCTCGAACTCATGAACAAGATCGGCTTCAGGGAAATGCTGGAGAAAAACCTCGAACTCAACGGCATCACCATCACACAGGAAGTCACAGACCGTCTGGAACGTGGTATCGCACGTATCTGGGCTGACTTCTATACTCCAGAGGAAGTGGCACAACTCAATGCCCTCTACGATGAGCCTGTCATGCAGAAGTTCACTGCTCATGGGCCAGAACTACTGGAACGATTCTTCGAGCTTGGACAACACATCGCTGAGGAGGAAGGACTGTGAACTACGAATTCGACAGACCAGCAATGTGCATCTGTGGTCTCATGCTACTGGCTGGACTACTCATCATGCTCGGTGGATGTGACTTCACCGGTCGTGCTGCTGGTCCACTCAGGCTCAACTCTGGCGTCTACGACCTTGGACCTGAGGTAGATGGAGGCAAACACGGTGTACTCATCTGTGGTGAGGCAATCATCCTCAATGACAACGCCATGGTGACTGACAAACACCTCCAACTGATGCTGGACGAAGCTCTGAAGCTCCGCGAGGAATGCCACAAGTAGTCCTCCTTTCACTGGAGCTAAGCACAGCTTTCCCACACTTCGTGTCAAGAAAGTGTAAAGAGCCTAGTTATACCCTTGTTGTTCCATTGTTGGTTTAGCTCTTCACACTTTCTGGCACACTCCGTTCGTCAATCAGTGCTCTTTCACTCCAAAAGGAGAACAACATGGGCCTTCCAACACTCGCAAGCGAACTCGCAAAGCACGACCTCAACCTCGTGGAAGACCACGTCAACGTCGTCGAAGATGATGACGTAGATGGCGAGGATGAGCGCAATGATGCTCTCGGTGACCTGCCCAACTGGGAAGACGTCAGCTTGAGTGAGTTCCTTACCGAGTACTACTACACCACTCGTCACACCCCCACAGGAGGCTGGCTCTGGCACGTGTGTGAGACCAGATACGGAGATGGATACTGGGATGGCAACCCAAGCTGGAAAGGTGACGGTCCTGCTGAGTCCATCGATCAAGCGGCGCACCAAGATGGCGTCATGAACAAGTTCTTCAACGAGGAGGAAGTCCAACGCCTGACCAAGCTCATCCAGCAAGGCCTGGAATACGACGACGCAAGCCCCAAGGAAGCAGCAGGAGATGCCCTGGAAGTAGTGTATAGAATGGCTCGTTCCCGAAGAGTCAAGTACCTCAACGAAAACCAGAACGTAGTCAAGAGGCTGCTCCGCAAGATCAAGAGTAACCACAGTGTCTTGAATTTCTGTGGATATGCTGAAGAGTTCACCAAAGAGGTCAGAGAGAAGGCCGTAGCAGCACAAGACCCTGCAGCCTATCGCAAGGAATGCAGAGATGCCTTCATCATCAGCGTCTGTGGAATGCTCGAAATCGACAAGCTCTACGGAACACCCTGGAAGTGGTTCAATTCTCTGTACTGGAACTACCTCTTCAACTGGATCAACAAGGAGCCCTGCCAACTCCTGAGTGAGTGCACTGTACGCTACGCATTCGCTCTCAACTACTACAACAACGTCCATGGTGTAGAGACTGCACCTGAGGAGGGTTCACTCTGGTAACAGATAGGGTAGGCTACCCAATACGCTGTACTTACAAGCCACACTGACTTCGCTTACAGCCAGTACTGCACCTCGGGTAGCCACCCTAAAACCCCTTCCACGACTAAACGTCACTTATCGTCCAAAAGTATATCAGTTCTGCACATCGCAAAAGTCTTACCCTCGTGTTTGACGAGACCCCATGTGCAATTCTGCTATACATCTACTGTGCCGTCGTCTGGAGCGAGCGGAAGCGAGCGAACAGACAAGGCAACAGGAACGAGCGAGCGGAGACGAGCGAGTGACAGCAGGGTCTAAGGGAGAATGGTCCCTTACTGATAAGGAGACTCCCTAGAGACGACTTGACCTCTCTTGAGAAGAGTAGCTGAGAGAGGACTTTGAGGAGAGAGTATAGGGGTGGGATAGTGGTCTAAACCAACCATTACTACCACAAGCATGACTAGAGCTAAGCCTCACTACAAC
>Ga0209536_100004406_pt1 | contig 22220 bp, 15 predicted proteins | sample DeeMarSeWOR28_12_FD_187461 | JGI IMG/M metagenome (GOLD analysis project Ga0209536, IMG submission 187461) | Marine sediment microbial communities from White Oak River estuary, North Carolina - WOR-2-8_12 (SPAdes) (version 2) | ecosystem: Environmental > Aquatic > Marine > Intertidal zone >... | reverse complement strand
TAGACGAATGCCATGTAAAATCTCTCTCAACTTTTTCATGGCTGCCTCTCTCCCTAGAGCTGCTAAATCTGCCCCTACAAATCCATGGGTAATTACTGCAAGTTTTTCAATATCAACCTCTTCTATACCTGGCATTCGTCTAGTATGGATTTGTAAGATCTCTAATCTTTCATTTTTATCTGGAACTCCGATTTCTATTTCACGATCAAAGCGTCCAGGTCTGCGTAATGCTGGATCCACTGCGTTAGGACGATTAGTAGCACCGATAACAATTGTTTCTCCCCGACTCTCTAAGCCATCCATTAAAGCTAAAATTTGAGCTACAACTCTCCTTTCTACTTCTCCTGTTACTTCCTCACGTTTAGGAGCGATTGCGTCAATTTCATCAATAAAAATAATACTTGGGGCATTATCTTCAGCTTCTTTGAAGATATCTCGTAATCTCTGTTCGCTTTCTCCATAGAATTTAGACATTATTTCAGGCCCTTGAATAGGTATGAAATGAGCTTCTGATTCGTTGGCAACTGCTTTGGCAATCAAAGTTTTGCCTGTTCCTGGTGGACCATGTAATAAAACTCCTTTTGGAGGATCAATTCCTAATTTTTTAAACAATTCTGGGTGTTTTAATGGTAACTCTACCATTTCTCGAATTTTTTGAATGGCTTCTGACAAACCACCGATATCCTCATAACTTACTCCAGGCATACCAGTCTCCATTTCAGAAACAGGTTTTTCTGAAACATTGAGCTTCGTTGTGTCAGTAATTAGGACAATTTCAGTGGGGGTTGTAGCATTTACAATAAAAGGAATTGAGCGGCCTAAGATTGGAATTAAAACGGTATCGTTTTTAGACACGGGATAACCAAGGAGTTTCCGCTTGACAAAAGCTTCAAATCCATAATCTAAGGAAATTTGACGTGTAGGAGCAATATTCACCGTTTTAGCTACTTTTATTTGTGCTTTTCGAATACGTACATTTTCTTCTAACGAAACCTTGGCATTTCGTCGAATTATACCATCCATTCTTACGATTCCTGCCCCTTGATCTTCAATATATGCTGGCCAAGCAATTGCACCGGTTTTTTGTCGTCCTCTAATCTCGACAACATCTCCTGTAGTAATTCCAATCTCTCGCATATTGATATCATCCATGCGGATTTTTCCCCGACCAACATCCCGTTGCCTGGCTTCAGCTACTTTTAACATTACTTCTTTTGACAAATTTCTCAACCTATATGTGGATCTGAAGACATCAAATATACTGAATAGTATAAAATTATTCTTACTATAAATTTAATTCTAATTTATTTCGTCAATATTTAAGGATTTATGAAATGAAAATCAATATTCATCCTTCCCCACTGGATTCCAATCCTAATTGGTATTTTTATTAATAATCTATAATCGTTTGAAGCTCAATTTCACAGTTATCGACATCATCAAGTTCAATCAGACGATCCTCAAACAATTGTAAAGTAGCCGTTCCTTCATCTGAATCGGACGTTTTCACAAATAGCTTGATAGCAATTAAACCAAAGAAAAGAGGTTCTTCTTCTCTCTTCAATATCTCGATCTCAAGCCCCCTAATTAAGTCTTCTTGGACTCTTTTAAAAATTGCTTCTCTATCCACCTCTGGTGAAGCAGGAATAACCTTCAATATTGATAAAACATTTGACATGATTTTTTCCTCAGATATTCAAAAAGTATATTAAAAAAATATGGAGATCTTTGGGAGAAAAATTTTAAGGTCCCTCAAATTCACAGTTCGGGCACTTATATCTGTTACCCAGTTTTCGACAGCGTTCACAACGAACTATTGTGATCACTCCACAATTTGGGCAAGAAAATTTAGTTGTACCATGTTCACTGGGCATAACCGCAACTCGACAAGGATTACATCGCTCCATTCGGATGTTTTCACTCATAAAATCGACCTCATAGTCTAAATCCCTCTGAAAAAGAAATCATAATAAAGCCTTCTCAAGATTACAGAATGTTCAACCACATGTGTTAAGTCCGATATGTTCTATAAATAGGGAGAAAAGAGGATGACGATTGATTTTAAAAATGAATTAATCAGAAATAAAAATCGAAAAATTTTGGTGCTTAAAAATGAAAAAGATGATTAATTTATTGAATTTCTGATTATTTAGGAAAATGTGATCAAAATGGCAGCATTCGGGCATTTAACCTCTAAACGACCTGAGGACGCATCATCAACAGAAAAAATACAGAATATATTAGATGAATTAGGGGCAAATATGGGAGTAAAAAAAGCGCTCTTAGTAAGTGAAGAAGGTTTTCCTATTATGTCAGCTCGTACAGCTCCAACTACAGAGGAGGTTGAAACTTTAGTGTCTGCTATGGTTGCAGGAATAGTAAGCACATTCTCTGGAGCATGTATTCAGTTTGATCTTGGTAGTGATATTGAATATATAAATGTTAAAACCCCTTTGGGTTTAGGATTAATTTGTAGCGTTGGTTCTACCATTCTTGTATTAATTACTGGTAGTGATGTGAGAATCGGGTTAATGCAATACCTTCTTTCAACAACTCGAGAAAAAATGATTAAAATACGCGATTTTTAATATTTCTACAGATTTTATTATTTAATCTAAAAATTGAATGTCTCAATACTATATAATCAAATAAAATTTTAATAAATCCTTAAAAGGGCATTCATTAATAGTCAAGTCATATTCCCTAGATCGATAGTCTAGCTGAGATAGGTGATTGTGAAATTGACACTTAAAGAAACTGATTTAAATTTATTGCCAATAAAATGCCCTACAGGTATGGAACCAATTTGTATTCTTGATCCAGATCACCCTTGTTGTGAAAACATACCTAGAGAAACCATTGGCTTTGAGAATGGGGAATTAATTCGTCAGGGAAATTCTGCGATTGTTTCACTTAAGCTTTCCTTTAATGACCCTGTGGAAGAATTTATTTTTGAAAGAATACGAAATGAGCTATGGAGAGAACCAGGTTCGAAAGTTAAAGTGATTCGAGCTCCCGAAGAAGGTTTTGCAATGTCATTTTTTTTAAACACCGAAATGGTTAAGACTAAAGAACAAAGAGAGGCATTAATAACATATTGGATGGACTTTGAAGTTAATTTGAGACAGGTTCTCACTGATGGTAAAATGGTCATCAATAAATTTGTACGAAACCGAGCAGATCTTTGTCGTTTATGATATTTCAACCCAAAATCTGACAAAAAAGTAAATAGGAATATATTCAGTTCAATATGAACTGAGAAGTCAACTATAAAGATAATGTAGTTCTTAGTTCCCGATTGTAATAATCTTTAAACTCAATTAATATTATAAAAAAAGTGAAATTCAATGTCTTCAGAATTACAAGAATTAGCAATCTCAGGGATTATTTTAGGTCTTATTCTCACTTTTATTGGATCATTTCTGAATTTTTCATCTCTATATGATTTAGGATTTATAATATTTGGAATATCTATATCTATACTGATTTTATTGTGGTTAATTGGAGGAGGAGCAGTAGAAGCAATAAACTGGTTACCTATAATTTTAATCCTATCAATTACTCTTATACTCGGAGGTGATTTTGTCTCCCAATCATCGGAAACCCAAATATTCACTTGGCCATTAATTATAATCATATTAATCATTATTTCAGCCTTTTTTACATCACAGGGGGGAGATTTAAGTATATTTATTCCTTTTATTCCAGTTCTTCTGGGATTACTCCTAATTGGATTGGTTGGTGGAGAGATCTTATGGCAAGATCCTATACGAGGGATCGTTTATGGATTTGGATCTATAAGTATCTTTTTTGTTTTAATTTGGACACGGATCAGGAAAACTCAACAGACTCCCCCAAAAGTAGGAGAGGTTTCAGATATTATTGGAAAATTCGGAAAGGCAGTGTCAACTATTGAGCCAAACAAAATTGGAAATGTCAAAATAGCAGGAGCAATTTGGAAAGCACGATCAAAAGTCTTTATAGAAGAGTCAGATACTATAGAAGTCGTAAATATTCTCCAAGAGCAATTAATTCTTGAGGTTGTTCCAGCATATAAAAAATAACATCTATTAGGAAAAAACAAAGCATTAACAACCTATATTAAAGAAAGCTTGGAAAATTAATATAGTAAAAAATAATCCGATTCCAGAAGAAATAAAACTCCGAGATTTTTCATAGCGTTTGATCCTGTTAAGATTCTTTTATTTATAAGGGCCGGTGGTCTAGCTCGGTATGACAATTGCCTCACACGCAATAGGTCGCCAGTTCAAATCTGGCCCGGCCCACTACTCTTAAAAAATATGAAATTTTGTCTAAGAAAATAAATCATAGAGAATCAAATGCCTTTAAAATATAAGAATAGATTGCTTTTTCTTCTCCTTTTGAGATCTTTTCTAATCGTCTTACAATTAACTCAGGAGTGGATTTTGCATATTTATAATATATTGGAGTTCTATTCACTAATAATTCTAGATCATCAGAAAGCCCTTGTGCTTCTATTCCATCGATTCTCACCCCTTCCCGACTATATTTAGCAATTTCTGGGGCCAAATGTGTCACAAAGACTCCTATGGAGTTTGGTGAATGACTTAACAAATCTAAAACTGCTGCAATGACGCGAGCAGAAGCACCAGGCTCTGAAATACTTTCCATTTCGTCTGCTAGTACTAATCGTGAATTGGGACTCATTATCATATTAGAAAGTGTTTTCAAAGTACTTTCAAAAGCTCCAGCATCAATCTGACCTGAAGATTTTCGATAATAGTGTAATTCATTAAATCCTCCTATAATACCTTCTCTGCATGGAATAGGAAGACCCATGTGCGCTAAAATAATAATAATCCCGATAGATACTAATAAAGAAGTCTTACCACCGCTATTAGCTCCAGAAAGAAGAATTATCCTTTCTCCTTTAACTTTATTAGATAAAATTCCTGTCTCGCCTAATGCATATGAAATAGGGCTTACTTTTATATTTCCACGGAGTTCTTGTTGATATAAGAACAAATTTCGACTTTCTTCGACTACTAAGCCAGTACCATGTCCATCAATCATTTTGGGAATAACCAATTTATATTCTTTAGTAAATCGTCCAATCATTAACATATAATCTAATTCAAGAAATAGGTTTAGGCCCAGTTTCGATATTTCAGTAAATTTTTCAAGTGATTTTGCTAGATTTACCTTTAATTCAAAAGCTTTCATTCCCCTCTTTTGTCTTAAAAAAGTGCTAGCTCTTTGATAATTTTCCTCATTACGATCGATTGGAAATCTAAGTTCTCTTGGAAAAATTCCTGTAAAATATTCTATTTCATCTTGTTTTATGTCTAGCTGAGTTATTAACTTTTCTTCAGCTTTTATAATAATTTCTTCAAATGCTAAATGAAGCTCGTCATCTAAATACTCACGTAAATCGGATTTCCTGCCATCTCTAGAATAAGCTGGATCTTCATAAGACATGTTTTTTAATAAAGCGAGTATCTTTTCTCCTCCGAGCTCAACAGTTGTTCCTTGGAGTTTATTTTGTAACTCATCATTTAGTTCCATCTGAATTTCTGTTAGTTTCATCTCGAAATTCTTTTCTGCATTAAATAACCGTGTGTATTCTGGGTTAATATTCTGATTTGGTTCTCCAGACTCATCTAAGTTGTTTAAATCACTGGCCATTTTAATAAGCATGGATAAGTCAAGATCACCTATGTAATTAGGTAATAGAGATGAAGAGAGTGATTGTAGTAAAACTGCTATTTTAGTTAAAGCAACCAAAGTTCTTTTATTCGAAGCAAAATATTGTAAAATTTTTTCAGGTATGATTTGAACCATATCATTCTTTTTAGATTCCGAAATGTTAACTACATTAGGATAAGTGTCCTCTAAAGGAATATCTGATCCAATCCAGATGATTTCATCATAATCGGTTACAATTTGAGGGATTTGTTCTATATCCTCAATATGAATGACTTCACAGTGATTTCCAACCTCGTTCAAAAGGATTTCATTATAAATATATTTTTCTGTTGTAGCTATTAGCCTAGAAGCTGTATCTAATGTACCTGTCTTCACTTTCAATGGTGTAATAGCTTTTAAATAAGAATCATAATCTTGTAAGGTATAATTAGATTGTTCAATTAGTCTAACTAACTTTAATGCTTTTTTAGAGGTCTCCTGTCTTTCTAGAATTTTTTCCTGAAGTGAGATTGGTAAAGGATAAAATAAGAATAATTTAGATCTAGCATAACTAGTGTTACCAAATTGAGAAATAATTTCAATTATTCTATTATAAAGTAAAATTGCATCCTCTGTTTTAAGAAAAGTCTCTATTCTTTCATTCGTTTCTTGATAATGGAGATTTCTACATAAACTTAATGCAAAGCGCTCCCCAATCCCCTCAATCGAAGAAATTTCAGCAATCCTAGATTCATGTAAAGCTGTTAATACATTCTGTTCATTTTTAAAATATTTTAATAATTTTTCTTCAACAGAAGGACCAATACCACGAATATCTCTTAGTTTTATCTTCTTCAACAACCTTTTCGAATGATATGACTTTTTCTTTTAATTTTAGTTCAATAATTTTGGCTTATTATAAAACAGTTAAATTTTTATTATTTTTTTTGGATTTACTAACTTAATAAACTCATGAACTTCAGAAAATGAACAATGATCGGAATAGGGAAAGAAATGGACATCTAGACGCTTATCTCTCAGTTTTAATGCCCAACCAGTCGGAGAAATTCGTAACGCATTAAGCATAATCATTTTCTTTTTGTCTTCAACACCATGAAGATCCTCCACAAAACGTCGGCTTTCCACGTGAAATTTTGATGTCTCATTGGACGTAAAAATATCCCATTCGCCTCCAATCTCTTTGTAAATTCTCAATTTGGAATCAGGAGCCCATAATTTTACTCCAAATACTTTACTTAAGGTTTTTAGGAGATTCTCTTTTCCGATTTGATACGCTGCAACCCAAACAGAGTTTTCAGGAAATTTTTCACTAGATAGGATAAAAGTAACAATGTCAGAGATCATTTCCTCACGAGTTGGGAAATTAAAAATTGGATCTTTTCCATATGTAAAATCTACCCAAAGTGTTTCCGCTCCTTGTATCAAATCAAATTCTTCCTTCATTTTATTATGAAATCTAAAATCCCCTGTAAATACTTCTTTAGATCCATTTTTTGATTCTATAACATACATCAAGCTACCAACGCAGTGATTAGCATCTAAAGCATGTACTATAAAATCATCAAAATCTAATGATTGGTTAGAGTTGATTTCCAATATTTTCTCTTTAGGAATCTTATGTAAGAACTGGATAACCGCTGCTGTTTCTCGTGAACACACTAAAATTGGATCAGGATCAGAAGACATAGATTTTAATCCAACAGTATGATCAGAATGTGCATGGGAAAGAAAAAAATATCCAGAAGATGGTTTACGTTTATCTCGACGGCGAAATGGAAATTCATCGAAATAACTCTTGGCAATGGAAGAGTAAACCATGATAGAATTCACCAAAAGAAATTTAAAGAATGAAACAGCAAATTTACCTCAATTTTTTAATTCTTAATAATTCTGTGATCAAAAAATTAAAATTGTTAAAATATATTAAATTTATAACTGTTAGTCCCCAAGAAAAAAAGTTTTGATTTTTTTTAGAATAGATTATTTTCCTTAAATAATAATCTAGCAAATTTCTTTAAAAATAATGACAGGGGATGCTAAAGTTAAAAGTAGTTTATTCCTTGTTATTACTCTTATGATTCGATGTCATAATAACGGTGATAAGGATATGTCAAGAATAACTACTTTTAAATATTCAATTTTAAAAAAAATTATAAATTTTGGAGATCCTGTTTCTGGTTTCGGATGAGTCCAGGTGTGACCCAAGTCCTATGGCCGAGCAATACTCAGCTTTCCAATCTTCCCGAACTCTCGCGAAGATCAGTACAAATTGGAACGGAACCTGTCTTAACGTCCAGCAGAATCTCGCATTTTTGAACCATTTCGAAGGTTCTTTATGAGATTAACTCACAATAAGGACGATTTAGTTCTGTGTTATATATTTAATGCATTTTCATGGAAACAATTAATGTCTAAAAATGAAAGAACTAATTTTTTTTATTTAATTTTCTTCTTTTCATTCAAAATTTAGAACTTTAGTAAATATAAACCTATCATTAGAATTATGGATATCGCGAAACAAAGCAAAAGATCAAAAATTAAAAATATAGGATAAAATTCTTGATTAGGAGGAAAAACGGATTTAATGTAGAACCTTAAAGGAAATCCAAGGTCAAAAGGGCCATCTACTTTTCTTGAATCAGAAATTGATAAAATAAAAGAAATTGATGCTAGAATGAGGGTGAATCCTGATGAAAGAATCCAGTAACTTCTCATTTTTAACAGATATTCTATTTTAAAATCCATTTTTATCAAATTTTCAAGAAAGAATCTATAATCATATGGGTAATGGTGTATTGAACCACTCAAATTTATTAACAGGTAAGCTTTATACCAATATCAAATCTATTTATTCACAGAATTAAAATATATTGAGGTTTTTTTTGATTTTCTATTTATTTCCAAGGAATAAATGTTAAATCTTCGGAGATAAAAAGCTAAAATAATCTATTTTGAAATTTAAAACCGTGTTAAATAATGTATTGGGATGAATGGAAGAATTATTATCGAAAAATTGTATTGACACTTCAATTAGACAAAAAAGAGGATGATTTATCATCTGATTTGCTTCTCAAATGCCTAAGATCAAAAATGGCTCCTTCAACAAGACAAGCAATATTAAATTACTTTGAAGAAATTTTCCTGAAACCAACTATAATCGCAGGAGCAGGGCCCTCCCTTAAAACAGATTTTATAACTCTAAAAAGATTCAATTTTTTAAATAAAATGTCTTTAATAGCTTGTGATGGAGCTAGTCTTCTATTTAAAGAATTTGATTCAATACCAAATATAATTTTCTCTGATTTAGATGGAGATCAGTCTGCACTAATCTGGTCTTTGAAAAAAGGAGCAGTTTTAATTATTCATGGACATGGTGACAATATTGTACATATTTCTAACTATTTAACCATGTATGCTAGTATAATATCAAAATCAATGGTCTGGGGATCAACACAATCTCTACCTGGAGATGGGCTTTTTAATTTTGGAGGGTTTACAGATGGTGATAGAGCAATTATAACTGCTTTACATTTCAATGTTCCAGTAATTGGATTGATTGGTTTTGATTTTGGAGAAACCATTGGAGAATATAGTATGAAAAACTCACGTGTGCAAAAAAATCCAGGGGAAAAAATCATAAAGTTCAAAATTGCCAAGGAATTAATAAAAAACGCCTGTGATAATCATAATGGACAAAGATTTAATCTGACAGAGCAGGGGGATGACATACCGGGATTTAAAACGATCAATATGAATCAATTTAATTCTATTTGCAAAGAATGGTATACGATGCACTACAAATAGGGGTTTCCCACACCTCCACCTTAAGTTTTGAAAGTTTAATACTAGGCACTACTTTTTCCAAGATAAAATGTATTTTCTTTGTTATTAACTTAGCTAAATTTTCAGTTGTTATATTTATACCCTCAAACAGAACAATATCACTCTGAGGAATTGAATAAAAGCGATCTCCATAACGGATATCAAAATTTGGACCATTCTCCAAAACAGAAATATCGGGATTATCCCTAGGCATTAATACATAATGATCCCATTCTTTAATGGATTCTCTCATAATATTTTCAAGGAAGATGAAATCAATAAGCATTCCTGAACCATCGGGATCACCATAGATTTCAATTGAGATATTGTAAGAATGTCCATGAATACCTTCATTATATTGAGGTGTAAATATCATATGAGATGCATTAAAATGAGTTGTATATTTTCCTAAAGCTATACTTGAATTTAAAACGAATTCTCCCAACTTATCAGTCAACCAGTACTGGTCTCTTGGCCATACCAATCGCCACCTTTCATATCAAGAAAAGCAGAGATAGCAGCGGTTGTACCTTCTCCCACAGCAACTGAAATCTGTCCTTGTCCAGGTGTAATATCACCAGCAGCATATATTCGTGGAATATTTGTTCTTTGATTTTTGTCTACTATAATTAAACCATTTTCAGTTAAATTTATTCCTATTTTCTTGGCCAGTTCATTATTTGGTATTATACCAATTGCAATAAAAACTGCTTTAACCCTGAGTGAATCTTCTTCTTCTGTTTTGACATTTTTAATTCTTAAGCGTTTTACTCCATCAAATTCATTACCCTCGATCTCCTCAATTACAGAGTTCCAAATAAATTCAACCTTTGAATTGTTTAAGATTTGTTTCTGCAACGATTCTTCAGCACGTAAAGCGTCTCTTCGATGAATTAAATAGACTTTTCGGACGACATTATCTAAATAAAGAGCTTCTGTAACCGCAGAGTTACCTCCTCCAATAACTGCGACCTTTTCATGTGCATATAATGCCCCATCACAAGTTGCACAATAAGAAACGCCCTTTCCATCAAAATCACTTTCACCAATGACATTTAGATGACGATGATATGTTCCAGTGGCAATAATGACCACTTTAGCAGAGAATTCTCCAGAAGTAGTTATAACCTTTATAGGAAGCTTATCACATTCAATATCGGTCACTTCAACAAGTTCTTGAATAGTTGCACCAAATTTCTCAGCCTGCTTACGAAGTCTTTCCGCAAACTCCATTCCAGTTATCTCAGAAAATCCAGGGTAGTTTTCAATAATAGGAGTTGTTGCAGCTAACCCACCTACAGCCCCTTTGTCTAGAACTAATGTTCTCCATCCCATTCTTGAACCATAGATAGCAGCAGCCATTCCAGCGGGGCCTGCTCCCACAATGACCATGTCATAATCAGTTGAGATTCCCATATTTCAAGTCACTCCGTGGATAAGTGTGAGGGACTGTCTCTATAACAAACATTTGAACATCCTATTTTAACCCTTTTGAACAATATTTCATTATTACTAAATTTTTAGATTTTCTTTGATATTAATGCGAACTTAAAATATAATTTTCTTCAATCTTCTAAAAATGAATAACTTTTACTTTAAACATAAAATCAAGGATTATAGCATAATTATTAAATAGAATCTAACATATCATGGTCTAAGTATTACAATATTGGATTTATTTTTATAGTCCTAAATTGCTTTTTTTAATAATATATTTTATTATTCTAGACAATTATTTTGGTCCTTTTATTTAGATGGTTGACTTCAGATATGAAATTAACAAAATCTTCAACTTCAGAAATATTCTTTATCATTGATCCAAATGAAGAGAGCTTTCGAGAACAAGATTTTATTATTATTGAAGATATAAGAGATTCAAAATCCCTCTTTTTCCTTGGCCGTATTGAAACGCTTGTTCAATCTCAATCAGGAGAAGTCAAGGGAAACGCAGAGATAATTGGAGAGATTAATTTCAATAATTTTACTTTAACACCTTGTAATTTTCCAATTTCTCATGATGCGATCATAAATTTACCCGAAGAGGGTATAGTTTCTAAAATTTTATCTTCTAGAGAAGAAGAAAGCCTCTATTTAGGGGATATTGTTACTTCATTTGGTAGAGCTGAACCTTTTTTAATTCCTGTGAATTTTATTGAAAGGCATGTTTTGTGTGTTGCTAGTACAGGAGCAGGGAAATCATACTGTATAGGTGTTTTACTTGAAGAAATAATGTTGAAATCTCCATCCGCAGCTATTATTCTATTTGATATTCATTTTGAGTACTGGGGGCTTTGTCTTCCAAACTTAGAATATCAATCCACCATAAAAAAGAATGGTTACTCTTCTAGGGCCTTCCATGATAATGTCTTAATATTTAATAAATCAGAAATAGGGTTGAACTCAAAATTCTCTCTAGAAAGACTTCGTAGGTTGCTTGAACTTACTAGTGCTCAAGAGAATTCATTGATTAATATATTAAGAGAACCATTATCTTTAGCTGATTTAAAGAAAAGTATAATTGACTCAGATCTCCATCCAAGTACACGAGATAATCTAATTTCAAAAATAACTACTTTAATCAATTTGAATTTATTTGAAAAAGAACTAGAAATCACAAATTTAGTTTCTCCTGGACAGATTTCAATAGTACGTTTAGATGAATTTATAGATGATAAAAAACGACAAATTCTTGTGAGTGAAATTCTTAATAAAGTTTTTTTAGAAAAGATTCAAGGAAAAATAGAGAAGGATCAAGAAATAATTTTTGTTATAGAAGAAGCCCATCGTTACTCAATGGCAAATGATATAATTACTCGAATCTCACGTGAAGGAAGAAAATTTGGAATTTATTCAATTTTAATCTCACAGAGACCTGCAGACTTTCCAGATGACATAATTGCGAATATGAATACATTAATTGCTCTAAGAATAAAATCAGATAAAGACTTAACAAAGATCCGTCTGATGGAAGGGATTAGTAATAATGTAATTGCGTCAATGCCTCATTTAAACCGAGGAGAAGCAATTATTTTTAGCCCTCAAACCAAGATTCAACAACCAATTAAAATAAAAGTAAGACAACGAATGACGAAACATATTAATCCTCAAGTTGATAGTCCTCCAGTATCACTGCCCTATTTCTCCCAAAAATTAGACAAAACCACACAAACTGCTAAATTATTTGATTTTCAAAATGAAATTGAAACATTGAAAGATGAACTCACTCCTTTAGAAAATTTTGATGCTATAGATCTATCAAATTTGTTAGCTTTGAATCATGTCATTCTACTTCATAAGAAAACAGGAATTTGTTTATATGAATTAGGAACAACTATGCTAGAAATTGATCCACAATTAGTTTCAGGGTTTTTAACTGCTATTTCTGGACTTTTTAGTGAACTTAAATCTCAAAAAGGGGTTAAAAATAGGACTAAATTTCGTGAATTTACAGAAGAGCTTGGTACTGGTGATCAAGCATTTAAAATTTTCTCTGTAGAGGGGAAACATTCTGTTTCAGCTTTAATCCTTTCAAAATCTCCGAAATATCCTAATCGATTGAAACAAAGACTGAAAAATTTTGTTTATTCCTTTGAAACTAAATTTCTCTCCTATCTAGAAAATTTTATGGGAGTTCTTGATGATTTTTCTGTTGTTAATGAACTACTTGATCAACATCTAGGATTAGCTATTCTTACACCACTTAAATTACACGATGGATTTCATGAGGAATCAATTCATTCTGATTTATATGACTTAATTTTAAAAGAGTTATCACAACTTGCTACAACTGAAGGAGTTTTTCTGGAGGAAATAGTTAATATTTGTCTTCTGAACTCCGAATATAATTATCGTGAAATTTTAGAAGCAATAGCTCGCATGTTTATGGAAGGTATATTTGTTTTAACAAATAAAAATCGAAGATTACCTATGATGTCTAGTAAATTAATTGAACCACATTTAGATTTTCCATCATATGGTCTTGTTCAAAAAGAAGAAGCTGAACCATGTATAGATCAACTCTTAGGAGCTGATCCAGAATGGTTTGAGCAGTTAATTACTTCTATCAAGCCAAATCCTTTACAAACTGAGGTAAAAATGGATATATTGAAACGTGATTTAATCTTTGAATCAAATTATCGAATAAACGCCAATACATTGAGGATAGAAATCTATTCCTTAGCAGAATTGCAAAAATGGGCACGGATCATGGATAAAAAAGGATTTACTATTAGAGAAATGAAAAAAAATCCCATTAATGGGCAGAAGATTACTTTTCACTCTGGGGAAGAATTAATTATATGTTCAATTGCCTTCCATACTGATGAGGATTATATTTTTGTGATTGCTTCTGTTCATCACTAAGATAGGCTTTAGAGGATTATCCCTATTTGCTTTGATGAAATTCAGAGAATTGTGACTCAAACAGAAAATAGCGATTCGATTACTTTTTCTTCACCTTCAAATACATCTAAATTTCCAAGCCATGCTGGGAGAACTTTCGCATAACGTGATTCAAAATTACCCAAAAACTCGGTTAATTTCCTTCGGAGCTCAGTAGATGTACTATCTGCAAAAATGGCTGCGAAAACGTGTTTTTGATATTCAATAGTAAGTACCACGTCACCATGATCAATTGTCTTCAATAATTGCTCACTTCGAACAGCTTCCTTTGCAAAAGATGTAATTGCCGAGAAAAGTCCCGCCACAAGTGCGGGTTCAACCTTAGATTGATCTCCGAATGTGTGAGATAGAACAGCACGACCATCAAGCATCATTACATGCATAGAGTCAATAGTAACCTCTTCATAAGAATAAGCAAACTCAAGATAATAAATATTTAAAATCTTGTTTAATGGAATTTCATATTCATATTCTAATTCATCCAATATGTAATGAAGATCCTTTAATTCTACTTGGTACTGTCCTGTTAATTTTTCGAGCTTTATTCTACCGCTAGATAAAGCATTAAATATCTTTTCTCCTCTATCAACCTTAATTAAAGCATCATTCAGCTTACTTCTTAATTTAGGATCAATTGATTGTGCTAATTCTATAATAATAATATCGGATTTATTTATAAGTTCTCCCAAAGTAGGCAAGGAATTAATTTCAGAATATATAGCCTTACAATGAATTTTTTCATTTCCAGTTTCATCTCCTCTTTGTATTTCAACTAAGAATTTTCTTCCAGCTAAAAAGAGAATTGACCCCCAAGTCATGATTATTGCTAAAGGATGTAGCAAATTATAGGGGATTGCCAACACTCCTAAAAATGTTCCTCCAGTTCCTTTCCATTCAACGGGAATTTGGGTTAATTCTGGTACGATAAAACGGATATTGTTAAACATTCCTTCTTTAAAGATAGAAGTTAACCAATATAGATCTTTTGACTCAATAATCCCTGCAAATATCGAGGTAACTGTTGTAAATGGTTCTATCAATACAAATCCATTGAAATTCGGAAATAGGTCACCAACATTAAAACCAAGGAGTGTATACCAATGATCTGTATACCAGCCAAATATGATAAGGCTAACGAGTATTAAGGAGAGATAGGATACAATTGTTGTTCCTATAATACTCCAGTTCCATCTACGGATGAAGAGAATTAAAACAGCTGCAAAGAGAAATGAGGTGTAATTTTGAGTCAACCAGAAAAAGGTCTCATATTGAACTGTTTCCCAATTAATAAAAACACTAGCAATAAATACTCGGTAAGTGAAAAATCCGATCGCTAATAGAAAACCTACAACAACACCAGTAAATAAAGAGTAGAATGTGTTTTTTAAATTTATTCTTTTAAAGGCTTTTCGGACATTTTTCAAGGATTCTATAAATTTAATAAGCAAATATACTGAAAATGGTTCGAAAATATCAAGAAATAGAACAAAGAAGAATGAAACCATAATAAAGTAAACCACAAAGTATGAAATTACAAAAATTTGTTCAAAATAATTTAATAAGAAAAGAAATACCGCGATAACAGACATAAAAGCACCTACGGTCGATAAACTCTGAACCATTGCAATATATAGCTGATTTCCTAAAAATTTTCCTTTTCGTGATAATCTACTTGCTTTTATTAGGTACACGCTAAATACTATCATAGCAATGTAGGCAAAAAATATTTCGAGAAACCATCCCATCGAAGTACCTTGGAGTAAGCTAGGATTTTCCTCTTCTCCCAATACCTGTAATATTGTCATTAATAAGAATAAAGTAATAGGTAGGATAGCTATAAGTATTTTTAATAGTTCTCTTTCATTATCCCAATTTCTTTCTTTAACCCTCTTTATTACTTCACGAAAAGGTGAGGTTTCCATTTCGTATTGTACACCTTTTAATCTGCTTTGTACATTTTGAATCTCCTGTAATTGCATCATTAAGTCAGATTTTTCCTTTTCAATCTCACTTAACTTTGTTTCAAGTTCATGCACCTCATTCTGTGGACTTTTCCTAATTTTATTCTTTAGCTCTTGAATTTCCTCATTATTATTCTTAATTAATCGTAAAATAGGCCTTCTTTCACGTCTTTTTTCTCCCCATGTCTGGTACAGTAGTATTAACATTGAAATTAAAGGTGAAATACCGAATACAAATGCTAAGATTACCACTGGATATGTTAAATATATAACAATCGAATTAACGAAATGTCCGATCAAATATTTTATAAGTAACGGGATGGGAAGATATATTAATCCAAATCTTACTACAGCTGCGGAATCCCACACCGTTGTCCATTGGTTTGTTCCTGGTACGGGATAATATTCCTTGCTCAGATAACCAGTTGGATTAGGTACTAAGAAGTTTAATATACTGGGAAAAATGAAATAAGCAAGGTAAAATACAAAGAAACCAATATATGCACGATTATAAAGAATGGCAATAAAGTTCTCATTTTTCCTTCGAGTCCATAGATATGGAAGAAAAAGAATAATAACAGGTGAAAAACTTAAAAAAAATGAAATAACTAAATTAATAGGGTCTAAGAGGGGATCTATAATCGCCATAATGAATCATTCGCCTTTTTCGTATTAATTCCTTGAGAATCCTTAATTATTAATTGAGATAATTAATGATTTCATTAAATCATTTTAAAGGAATTCGAATTAAAAAAGAATTTTGATCTAATATTTATTCAAGAATTTCATTCATGAATTTAATCTTCAAAGAATTAGAATTATATCACCTGTTTCCATTAGACTCTAAGATAGTGAAGATTTAATAACATAAAACCACTTCAGAAATCCCTACCCGAGTTTATTGGAAAAAAAAGGAAAAAAAAGCTTTATTACCGTTTTTTACGGTATAAAGCATATAGGGGAGGAATTGCAAGGAGAACTGAGATTAACTCAAATCCTGGTATTCCTAATCCAGTTGTATCGCCACTTGGAGGAGCAGTGGTTGAAGAAGTACCTGAAACAGATAACGCTGCAACGGCAGAATAAGCAGGGTCATGTAAGATCTCACCGCCATACCACTCAGGAAATTCAGTGAAGGTAAAGTATAACACCAAATTGATGTAAAGCTCTTCAGATGGCATAGTAGATAGCTGAGGAGATAAGTGTTCAGCCAGGAATTTTGTGAATCCATAAGCCAAGGCAAATTCAACCACAAAATAAGTATGAGCCACGTTGGTGACTATCCAGCCAGCTGGATCAAAGGGAAGAATATATACAGGACGATCAACTGTCGGATCAATACCAAAGAGACTTTGAAGACCTAATAATTTGTAGGTGTTTTTACCAGTGAATTCTGTGAAGAAGTAAGTATTTCCACCCATTGCCATATCAATTGTGCTCGTAGGTTGACCTACATTGTTTGCATAGGTTGGATCAGAAACTGAAACACCAAATGTTGTTGTCGCAGTCGCTACTGTTAGCCCAAAACTGTTTTCCAAGCGCATTCTAGTCTTCGCATCATCATCAACATAGAATGCAAGCTCAGGAAGGTTTATGGTTACAGCGGAGGGGATATTAAGGCCTGCTACGGGGATAGGAGTTCCCACAAGAGTTGCTGGGATACTAAATGTATATGAAGGAGTTGCAATAAATGGATCGAAGGTCCAAGATGCACTTGGAAGACTAGATTCTTTCACAATAAGGAGATTCGTTTCACCAATGTTATAATGAGTTGTCACTGTTCCTAAAACATATTCATTTGCCCCTGTCATTGTTTGAGTCTCAAAAATATACTCAAAATTGAGGAAATCAAGAACACTTGCAGCAACAATATCTTGTCCGAAGATGATTCCATTTGTTTCAGATTGAACAGCTGCAGTTGGAACAGACTGTCCAAAGATATTAACTCCTCTTGGTTTTACAGCGAGACTTTGCCATAGAACGAACATATTTGTATAGTCAATCCCAAATTTAAAACCTGTTGCGGTTTTTTCAAAATAAGGGGTGTAATCAAAATGACCGATTTGATAAGTCTGATCATTACCTAATAAAACCGTGTTTACTGCATCAATCAATTCCTGAGCACTAAAAGTGTATCCCATGAAAATTTCATCTTCAGAATCCATAATTTGGTCATTAGGACTTGAAGAATAGGCAATCAATGCCATGAAGTTATTTGTAACAAAGACATCTTCTGCCCATGGAGTCGTATAGTGTTGGACCAATTGTTGAAATGGAGCTGTCGCATTAATATGAAAAATACTTGTTTCTAAAGCCTCATCATATGCGGGATTGATTTCAAGAACTGTTCTGACATCGTCGGATAAAAGATCACGGAATTTTAAATTATATTCATACTTTTCTAAGGCAGAAAAAGCAGTTTCGATCCCTGAATTATTCATATAATTCATATAAAATTGCAGATCGAAATCAGGATTGGAATCTCCAGTGGGTGCAGCTGCATTTAAAAGGTCAGAGATAACATCAGGTTGACTAGGATCCGTAACAGCTAAATCAACCTCTACTGCAAAATATTCTTCTGTAAAATCATGACCTGCAAATGTTGCAGCAGATGCTGGAGATGTAAAGGTTAGAATCATCAGTAATAGGATTACTGAAGATCCAAATAGAATTTTCCTTTTCATAATTTTATCACCATTAATTTTGGACTGAAAGAACAGGAATTTAGATTTTTATGTATGAATCATTCCCTTTCTTTTCATAGTCCTTAATCTATGAACTATCACTCATGTCTCATATATAAACTAGTATGGAATAAATTTCGGCATAATATCAATTAGATTAACCGCTAGGTAAATTATCCGCAGATTTGCATTTTATACCAGTTTTTCTAAGATTCTAAATATATTATTTAATCACATATCACTAAAAATTACATTGATATATAATCTTAAGTAATTAGAATATCTTTAGGTGTTTATTAGTTAATTTTTAAGCTCATTTATTTGAACACAATAATTCTACTTCTTTTTGAAAGGGGGTACCAGAATTAGTAAAACAAGTACCCAATGACTAAAGCTAAAAGAAGTAATTTGATCATTTTTTTCTGATATTTGTAAACCAATTTTGCTAATTCCTTCTTCTATCGAATTGAAGTAAAATTTCTTTCCATCCCATGACTTAACAGAGCTATCTTGAATAAACCGGGAAGAAGGAAGATATAATCCACATAATTGGTAAAGCTGATCATTAGTTAATTGTATAATCTCAGGTTTATTAATAAACCGTTTAAGACCCTCACTAATGAGATCACGAACTAATGATGTCGTTTTAAGAAATAATTCATTTCCAGAAAATCCAGACTGTTGAGAAAGAGCTATCAAATTACTTTCTAACTTTTCTATCTGATTTTCTCCCTTATTTACATTATCATAACCAATATAGTTTTTGGAAAAATATGAGGTTTCATTATAATTAATTTTAATTTCCTCTTTGACTGGTACATCTGTCTGTGCTAATTCCAATGATGTTTTAGGAGAATTATCAACCAAAATCTCATCCTCTAACCTCCATGTACCGTTCAATATAGCTATTTGATGAGAAGTTAGAAAAGAGAATTGGGTTCCACTAAAAAGACTTAATCTCTTTTGAATATCAGATTCAGAGTACCAAGATAAAACCTCATTAATCGGCACTAAATCTAAAAAGTTTTTTTGAATGGTATGTTCAGTAGACCAGTCCCAAGAACCTTCACTAGGTAATGGTTCATTAATTATTAAATTTAATACATCACCTATTGATATTTGTGTAACTGTTTCCATACCTGCTAATCCATTATCACTGAATTTTCTAATATTTATTGTAAAGGATATATTCTCAAATTCGATGATTAAAAATTTCTTCGATAGGGTAAATTCATTTGGAGTAATCTCATAAAGATCAATACTGTTATTTTGAAATAGGTAAGTTACATTCTCAAAATTAATTGTTACAACCAATTCGTTCCATGATTCTTCAATGAGAATACTGCAATTTGATATTACGGGGAAAGTACTCTCTGATATCTCAATTTGGTCTTTTTTTATACTAGAACCTTGATTAAATTCAGTGATTAAAAATTCTAGAAATTCAATTGGAATATTGGGATACCCTAAGTGATACCCATTCGTTGTAAAATCACTACCATTTAATTTCAAAGCAAAGCCCAAAATATCCTTAGATATAACTACATGTTCACCTGAATTAAGTTGATAATGATGGAGAAGTTTTATAAAAGGTATCGTGGCTTCCCATTCAATGGTTGGAAGGGTAAGGAATTTTTGTGTTCTTCTAATATGTTCAAGTACTAAAACTAATGAATTAAATCCAGATTTAGAGTGCTTAATTAGTGAAAAAATATTATCCTCTTCTAGATCAGTATCTATACCTGAAGTGATTGAATGATTATTCAGTATGTCGAAAATAATATTTAATGAGTTTTCAGGAGCAACACGACGATTGTAATCAGCTTTTATTGCAGCAAGAGGGGTAGAAAAGAAATTATCTAACAGAGTGAATTGAAACAAGTATTCTGATTGAACCATTCCAGCTGTAGTAGCAACTACAATAAATAACCCAATCGATAGAATCTTAGTCAATTCTTGTTTCCTTTTCATCATCAAGCAATCTCCAAGTGATCTTTTAGCCAGTGGATTTGTTTAGGATTGACTCCATAATAGGACCTTTTCTTTTCTTTTATTAATAAAATGATCTCTAGATCCAATAATTTCTTTATGTGATGTTGAACACTAGAATGATGGACAGCTATTTCACGAGAAATCTTCGACAAAGAAACAGGTTTCTTTTTTCTAATTAATACTCTACATAAATCTTTGGCTACATCGCTTTTCAATGCTAACGCTATTTCTGAGGTTTGAATTGATTTTTCTCCAGTAATATAAAAGATATGGTATTTTCCAATTTTTTCATGGGTTACGAAATTAAAATCATCCAGTGCTTGTAAATGCCAAAGTAGGGTAGAAATCCCACAGCCTAATTCCCTTTGAATTTCTCTGATATTACTCTCGCTAACTCAAGAACCGTAGCAGTGCCAGCAGCATTATCATACGCACCAGAGATTGCATACATGTTCGCATCATAGTGACCACCAACTACCAACCAGAGCTCAGGGGCCAAGGTACCTTCTAAAAGTCCAAGAACGTTACATCCGCGTGCGTCACCATCCGGTCGATTGCATGTATACTCCAATCTTGAGGTATTGAGGCCAAAAGATTCAAATTTGGAAAAAATATAATTTTCTGCTGCTTTATGTCCGGAGGTGTCTAAATATCGATACCAACCAGAATCTGGCTTCCAAATTCAATATACTCAGCGTCCCTTTCCTGTTTATATTTGACAATGGGAATATGAAAGAGAGCATGCCGGGGGGGCTGCAGAAGCATGATCTGATGATGAAGATGGCTCCCTACATATAGAACCCATCCCAAAAATGCGTCTTAGCGCCCATGGCGGCGTTGCCCCGCAAATTGAAATGTGCTGCTCATCCCGCCGTTGGCGGGACTCCGTTTTCAGTTCGCGGGGGCGCCTTGCCCTGAGCGCTAATCCACACTTTTGAGATGGGTTCTAAGTATCATTTTTTTGCCCTCAAACAAAATCCAGGCATTCTGAAACCAGTTCTAATGGATAAAAAAATTATATGGAACCACAAGAAAAAGGTGAAATACTCGCAGAAAAAATATTAGAAATACTCAGCAAGGGCATTGATTTGAGCGACGATGTTGTTCACTACATCGACTCCACCTTTTCCAATCCCACCATTGAAGAACTCCAAAGCATCCTGGCCGATGACGCCAACTGCGAGAAAGACTCCCTGATGGAGCTGCTCTTCTTCCCGGATGAATCCATGCAGATCGAGCTGGAAGAAACTCTCGAGCAGTACAGGCCTCAGATGGGAGATGAAAATAAGATACTTGCTTACCTTTGCCGAGACCCGCTGCAAGTCACCTTCCGGTTTAAAGATAGTCGGGGAGCGTTAAAACTGCAAATTCCCGAAGATGTGATCCCTCTGTTTCTGACAAGGCTTAAGCTCTCTAAACATATAGATGCGAAACTGATTGAGAGCATCCTTAATTATGGTGACACGGAAAACATCGGCGGCTTTAAGGAGGCCATACAATGTGTCCTGGTCAACAATCTCTCCGAATTTCCCGGTTTTTCTGGTGGATTCACTGTTTGCAGAAGAAGAAGTGTCATACCACGGTCGTGGTATTCGTGCTAAATCATCAGGGGACAGGTTACCAATAAAGACCTGATTGGGAGGATAGCATACTGCATCCCTGAAAGAACGGA
>Ga0209536_100004405_pt1 | contig 22223 bp, 18 predicted proteins | sample DeeMarSeWOR28_12_FD_187461 | JGI IMG/M metagenome (GOLD analysis project Ga0209536, IMG submission 187461) | Marine sediment microbial communities from White Oak River estuary, North Carolina - WOR-2-8_12 (SPAdes) (version 2) | ecosystem: Environmental > Aquatic > Marine > Intertidal zone >... | reverse complement strand
AAAATAGACAAATACCCTTTGCCTGACCTGAGAGCTGAGCACTCCGAGGCTTTCCCGGTCACCCTTTTGGGCCCGGCTAACAAGATTTGAAAAATCGTGATTCTTCTTCATATTCTCATTCTATTATTCCCACTATAATGGATCTTGTTTCATTTTAGCTTTAAAATAATGTAACATCCACTCCAGATTTAATCGAGATGGCTCCAGCAACAGATAATCTTACAAAAGGTTGAAGATGTAAGAATACCACAGGATAGAAAGTACTAAGCGATTCTTAGGATGACCGCGAATATCCGTATGATGAGAGATTTAAAGTTTCCACATTCCGTCGGGAAGTACCTGAAGCGCTCCGGTGTCACGATAGAAATTCAGGGTCGCAACAGTGAAATCCAAAAGGGCCCGCCCTGAATCGTTTTGTGCTTCGAACAGGGAATTTTGTGCCTCGAGCACACGGCGGCTACTTGCCCTGCCGTGTTGAAGCAACAGAAAGCTATTATTGAATCGTTGTTGAGCTAACTCAAGGCCTTCTAACAAGGTTTTGTAACGTTCGGCTGCCTCTGTAAGGTCGCGGTGAGCCCGGCGTACCTCTAATGCAATCGTATCGGCTGCAAGCTCGTACTCTCGCTGTCGCTGGTTCAAAGTTATCAGGGCTTTGCGGTAAATGTTCTGCTCGGGCACCCGGTCCAGAGGTAAATCAATTTCGAAACCAAGTCCATACTCTTCTCTCATCCAGTCGAGCGTAGTCCTGTCCGCCCTTCTTGCTGAAATAACATTGGCAGTACCAATCAGATTCATATCGGCACGGAAACCATCGGCGGCAACATAAACCTTACGCTGGGCGTCGATGATGGCATCAGCATTATTAACCAAGTCAAGACGCTGAAGCATAGCAGCTTCGATGACCTTGTCTTCAGTGAAATCGGGCTCGATCATTTCTGCTGTCCGGACAGCTTCGAACTCTTCCTGGTCTAGTTGAAGCTTGGTAGTTGTGGGCAAACTGAGGACTATTTTGAACTCATCAAGTACCTGGTGATATTCTTTTTCCGCCTGAGAATAAATGTTCGATGCCTGCAATTTTTCCTGCCGGATCCGTTCAAGCTCAAGCAGAGGTACTCGGCCTGCATCGGCCAATTTTTCGACGCGTTCGTACATCCATGCCAGGGTGATATAATTCGTGCGGGCATTTTCCACTGCATCATATTTCTGCAAAATCACATAGTACTGGCTAATTACTGAAACAACGAACGTTTTGCGAAACCGGTTGAAGGAACGTACCTGATAGAGAGTGTCGCGTTCGGCCTGAGTAAGATTTTCCAGCACAACTTTTCGATCGCTGCCTCGCATTAATGGCTGTGTTACAGTTGCGCTTAATATTGAAGATAGCCCTCCTCGTAGATTACCTGTAAGCACATCAACCCAGGCGCCGGCAAGTTCGGTACTGATTCTGGTTCCACCTGCCAGTAACCGGTTAAAACCGATGTTGGTTTCGATTCCGACCGCCTCATCATTGCGGTCTGCATTGTATCCGCCGCTTGCCCCGCCGAAAAACTGATATTCGAACTCGTATCGTGTCAGTCTCAGATCGAGGGCCTTTATGTAAAGTTCTTCTTTTTGTGTTTGATATTCACGATTATACGCCGTTGCCAGGGCAACCGCTTGAGGCAGGGTCAGGACATCAAAGGAAGGAACCTCTTGTTCAATTTGAATGTCGTTGGGCGATGGCTCAGTATCACTGATCTTGTAGTTATTTTTGGTACCAAACTCCTCGTCCCATTTCTGGTCTATTATATTATAGACCTGAACATCGGCTTCGTTTTTATAATTATGCTTAGCGCAACCAAACCAGCCGCACATGCAAGCCAAGACACATAAAATCAAACAAACAAGATTTTTCCAGGAGTAATTGTAAAGCATATACTCAATACTTTCCCTCGATCCTCTCAAAAAGTTTAGCTGTCCTTTTCAGGCTTTCCGTATCCAACTACAATCTTCTTATACCGATCATCTCACCTGGGACCAGCTCAAGACCTTCAGGAATCTCTATCAATACGGGACGTCCCCATTGAGGTATGTTGGGATTTAACCACATTCGTTCCGGCATAAGTTCTATTGTGGGTCCGATCTCTGCGATTTGTGATCTTGCTATCTGGGGCGGGTCTCTTTCCTTGATTATTTCCACGGGCATTTCTTCTTCCACCTGGCCCAACAATCCTTCCCCGATATATGCAACGATTTCATTAGGCATGGCTTCTGCTATAGCAAGAATTGGTTCGCCGGCGGTGACGACTTCGCCGGGCTGTCCCATTATCTTCTCTCCGGGCCTGAGCAAGAGAACCTCATTGGTCTGACGCTGGATCGGAATTATCACACCATCGATAGGAGCTTTTATTTCTAAGCTCTCACGAGCCTCCAGCGCTGCGATCTGGGCAAGCAGTCCTTTCATCAGGCGTTCCTGGACGGCTATCTGCTTTCGTATCACCTCCAGAGCATCATCCACGGAAGGATTAAAAGGAAGGCTCTTGGCATATTCATCACGCCGTTGCTGGGTTTGTTGTAAATCACTATTTGCCTGATCGAGCAGTTTTTCGTTCTCATCGATCTTCTTTGCCAGAGCTTTATATTGGACCTGGGCTTTCTCATGTTCAATGGCGGCGATGGCTTTCTGCTCTACAAGGTTACGAGTAACCTTTGCTTCCATATCCAGGTCTTCTAAAATAATCCGGTCTGATGCGATTTGGGACTTTAAGGTCAGTATCTGGATTCTTGTGTTTTCAATATCTACATCGAATGTCCTCATACGCGCGATGTGGTTAATTACCCGATCGGACTCCTCGGCAAGCAAAGTTTCCTGGGTGGGGACTAACTGTGCCGACAGATGTTCGATTTCCGCTACTATCGCATCCAATTGCGTTTGCAATTCTATCCGGGGTTGTTCGTTATCGAGGACGGTATTAACTATAGCGACTGTTTGTCCCTTCGTAACGTTTTCGAATAATTTGACGGGTACCGTTTTTAACTTAGCCGGGCAGTTGACAGAGACATGAACCACCGGGCTGCGTGCCATACCGACAATTTCAAAACGTAACGAGCGACGGGTAAAAAGTCCGATCACGCATGCCACGGCCCCCAACCACACCAGGATAGGGAGGAGGTGGAGACGCAAACGAAAGGGATAATTTCTAAGACTTATCCTTTTCATAAAGCCTAAACCTCCAGCAGCTTTTCCTGCATTGTCAAGCTTATGTTCTCAAGACCCTCGACTTTATGCAGCTCTGATAACATTTGTTGATTGTTCTCGGCGTTTCTTATCATCAACTGATAAGCGTATTCAACTTCAGAGACACCGAAACCGCTGTCCTGCGCCGATATGAGAGTATAACTGCCGCAGAAGCGTTTAAGGATAGCGGGAATCGGGCTTTCGGGTCCTATATGACCTCTTACGGTAAACCGCAAGAAGCCATTATGTGGCTGATGTGTTCCGAAACCTGTCAGATGGAGATAAATGATTATAATGCTTAGAATAATCGTACCGACGATAGCAACGGCATATCTCTGAGAACCTGCCGCCATGCCCACTACCAATGAGCAAAAGATGAAAGCTATATCCCTCGTATCTTTGATTATGTTACGAAAACGTATAATCGCTAAAGCACCCATTAATCCGACAGCGGTTATGATGCTGGTGCCGATGACAGCCATGACCATTGCTACGACAACCGTTATCAGAATCAGCGATTGTACAAACGACCTTGAATAAGACATACCACTGTGAGTGAAGTAATAAACCCAGGCCAGGGCCTGACCGAGAACGAAAGCCAGCAATAAAGACAAAAGAATTGCCTCAGGTGTAAAAAGTCCTCCTGATGACTGAGTGCCTTCCAATATTTGCCACATTCTGTCCATAATTACTAAAACGTTAATTGGGGTACATAGAACTCTAATAAACGCGAGTCTGTTATTGACGATGCAAACTTTGAAATCGATCTCGCCTGTAAATTGAAATACTTGACCATTTGGTTCAACCATGCAGGATAGCGGTCAGTAAATTTGATCTCCAAAATAACTCCGCCTAAGGTGAATGGATTTCGCTGCCATCCTCTTCCGCCAAGTCTGACTTCCGGCCGGTTTGTAACACAGTATGCAAGCTGTCGATCAAAAGTTACTCTTACTCTGTTTTCTGAATCTCCTTCAAATGCCTGCCGCATATACCGGATTAGCACCGTCGGCTTGGCCTGAATATTTTTCATATATAACTGGTACTGGTTGATTGTATTTATATCGGCAGTATAATTCTGCGGCGGCAGAGACAATCCGGCAAGCAGGATCGGTACGTCACTATCCATAACTCTTGCCCTGCTTTTATTTATAATAGTATTTATCCGACGTTTGATTTCGAAAAAGCGAGGGTAATCAGGCTCATCGGTATAACTGCGGATACGCAGCTTAAAGCGATTTTTATGCCCTCTCAAACTTTCCTGACAAAGTTGCAGATCTTCCGAATCCAAATAAAGGCTTACAATAGGATAATCACCACTTCTCTGTAATTTGCAATACCGGTCTTCTTCAAGGTATGGTTTGATAAATTCGGCTATCGCTTTGGCTTGTGACTCGTTAATATGATATTTTAACTCATAGCGGCTCGAAAGAGTACGGTCAGCCATTTCGACTGTTTTTTTTGCCTTACCCGTCTTTTTTTTTGCCTGTATAGAACTGTGATTTTCCGATGAAGTTTTTATCGTGATCTTCCTACAAATTGTACGATTTTAGTTATGACTCCATTTAGTATTGATATATACAAACACTACCGGCTTAATTTCAACTTAATTACAGATACCCATCCTTATTATCGGACATGCCTTATATCTCGGGATCCGCGAAACCAGCTAATTGGTTCTGCTAATCCTGCCTTTGCATCATTCCACGATAATATTCAAACAAATTACCTTCTCTATTCTAACATATTTAGAATGGTTAAGTCAATACTATTTTAATCCTCTATTTACATCCTGGTGATTTCAATTTGGCGGTTTTTACTTGACTATGCCCTATTACTCCTATTTAATCCGTATTGGGAAGATTTTCTTTTCGAAAATATGCTCCCAATTAACCGTAAGTTGAATATCTGGGATTGTTTTATAGCTTCCTGCATCTATATTAGGCAGATTTGCTCCCGGCAAGAAATTGCGGGGGGCGAGAACTTAATTTGGGAATAACAGGAAAATATGTATGGCTGAGCGGATTGTAAAAGTTGGGCTTGTTGGATATGGAACTGTAGGCAGTGGCGTTGCAAAGCTCATAACAGAAAATGCAGATTCAATAGCAGCCAAAACCGGTATTCGCTTAAATCTTGCATGCGTTGTAGATATTGACGTAGAGTCTGAGCGTTCAGTAAAACTGCCCGAAGGTGTTCTCACCAATGATCCGAATAGATTATTAAACGATGATAGTATTAAAATAGGTGTTGAAACCATCGGTGGTATAGATATAGCCAGGAGAATACAGATCAAAATGCTTGAGGCGGGCAAAGACGTGGTAACTGCCAATAAGGCTCTTCTGGCCGAACACGGTAATGAGCTTTACCGGGTAGCTCAGCAAAACGGCCGCTGTATAGCTTTTGAAGCGAGTTGTGCCGGTGGAATTCCAATAGTTTCGGCCATCCGTACAGGATTAGTGGCGAATTATATTACTGCGATGTATGGTATTGTCAACGGGACCTGCAATTATATCCTCTCGAATATGACTTCTAAAAATGAAGGTTTTTCCCAGGCCCTGGCTCAGGCACAGGAAAAAGGTTATGCCGAAGCAGACCCGACGCTGGATATCAGCGGTGGTGACAGTGCCCACAAACTGGCCATCTTAGGTTCCATAGCGTTCGGATGCGAGATCGCACTCGAAGACATTTATATCGAGGGCATCGACAGTATTTCAATATGTGATATTCGTTATGGCACAGAAATGGGTTATCGTCTGAAATTGCTCGCTATCGGGCAGAAAGATGAACAAAACAGGATTTCACTACGCGTACATCCTTCTTTTATAGCAAGAGATAACACATTAGCCCGTGTAGAAGGTCCGTTCAATGCCGTAAGCATATTTGGTAGTGCCGTCGGGCAGGTGACATATTATGGCCGAGGTGCCGGAATGATGCCGACCGCAAGTGCGGTCGTTGCTGATATTATAGATGTTGCTCTGGGCAACTCCGCTACTACTTTTCGCCAATTGAAACTGCGCCCAAGAAGCGAAACAGCCCCATTAATCGAGAATATAGATAATATAGTAAGCAGATTTTATATTAGAATCATGTGCAAAGACCAGCCGGGTGTGATAGCTCAATGGAGCAAAGTGCTTGCCGACCATCAGATCAGTATTTCCGGTGCTATTCAGCACGAAGGAACGGGCCCGGATAATACCGTGCCGGTAGTAATCGCAACACACCCTACAATTCAGAAAAACATATCAACCGCGTTAGAAGACATGGAAAAACTTGACGTCATCGGCGGAAAGCCTATCTGTATAAGAATCGTAGACATTCCGGAGGACAGGGATTGACTACAAAATATGCAATAATTATTCCTGACGGTGCAGCAGATGAACCGCTCGAGCAATTCTCTGGCCAAACAGCTCTTGAAGCTGCTGAAATCCCGAATATGGACAAAATCAGCACATTGGGAAGACAGGGTCTCGTTCAGACGATTCCTGATGGTATGGAAGCCGGCAGCGATGTGGCTCAAATGAGCCTGCTGGGCTATGATCCTTCGCGATATTATTCCGGCAGAGCGCCGATTGAAGCGGTAGCACGTAATATCAAATTATCATTGGAAGACTGGGTTTTCAGGTGCAACTTAGTTACGATTGCTGACGGCAAAATGGCAGACCATAGCGCCGGACATATCTCCACTGCGGAAGCCGGCAATCTGATAAAAGAATTGGCTGAGAAGCTTGGTAACAACCAGATAACATTCCATGTCGGTGTGAGCTACAGACATTTACTGGTTTTCAAAGGTATCAATTTCGATGTCCAGACGTATCCTCCGCATGATTATATCGGCAAGGCAATAGAAAAGATTCTGCCTCGCGGCAAAGGTGCCGACATTCTGATTGATTTGATGGCCCGCTCACAACAGCTTTTCGACAATCACGATATCAACAAGGTTAGAAGGGACCTGGGGGAAAATCAGGTCAGTTCCATCTGGCTTTGGGGACAGGGCAAAAAAGCCCAGCTCGAACGGTTCGAAAAGCGATTTGGAATAAACGGTGCGGCTATTACTGCTGTGGATCTTGTAAGAGGTCTGTCAAAGCTTATCGGCTTTGACCTGATCGATGTTCCCGGCGCCACCGGTTTTATCGACACGAACTACCAGGGCAAGGCTTCTGCCGCTATCGAAGCCCTTAATGAATACGACATGGTTTTTATTCATATTGAGGCTCCGGACGAGGCATCGCATAACGGTAACGCCGAGATGAAGAAAAAGGCTATCGAGCAGATTGACAAGCATATCGTCGGCCCCGTACTTGAGGCTCTGCAGAAATATGAAAGTTGGCGAATACTCGTAATGCCGGATCATCCGACTCCGGTCCGAACCTGTGCTCACTCGGCCGAGCCGGTGCCGTTTGCAATGGCGGGCGACAGCATCAGCGGCATCCTGCACACTACATTCGGCGAAACAAACGCCGCCAAATCGGGTTTCAGAATAGACAACGGTTTTGAGCTGATGGAGTATTTCCTAAAAAGTTAAAGTCTATTGACTAACCAAACCGAATCCATTAGACTGATATGAGTCTAATGACCAACCAAGCCGAATCCATTAGACTGATATAAAAGGATGAATTTTAACAGGTTAATTATGGAAATTATCGTACAAAAGTTTGGCGGCACATCGGTGGCTGATGCAGAGAAAATACGCCAGGCTGCCAGGCGGGTCATTAAAACCAAAGAGAAAGGTTTTGGTGTGGTCGTAGTAGCTTCAGCCCGTGGCAAACAAACCGACCAACTCGTAGCGGATGCTTTGGAACTGAATCCGAATCCACCGAAACGTGAAATGGACCAACTGCTCAGTACCGGGGAGCAGCAAACGGTCTCGCTCTTCGCCATGGCGCTGGACGCAATGGGCTACAATGCTATTAGCTATACGGGCTACCAAATCAGAATGATGACCGACAGCGTCCATACGAAGGCACGGATCATCAGCATCGATGGCGAAAGGATTCACAAGCAGTTGGAACAGGGTAAGATTGTAATTGTCGCAGGCTTTCAGGGCATCGATGAGCATGGAAATGTTACTACTCTCGGACGGGGAGGCTCGGATACGACCGGAGTCGCTCTTGCTGCGGCCCTGGGAGCCAAACTTTGCGAGATTTATACCGACGTCGATGGTATCTATACCGCAGATCCGAGAATATATAAAGATGCCGTAAAGATGGATCAAATCAGCTATGACGAAATGCTCGAGATGGCCAGCCTCGGAGCCGGAGTTATGCATCCTCGGGCAATCGAGTTCGGCAAGAAATACGATGTGACAATTCACGTTAGAAGCAGTAGCAAAGATATAAAGGGAACAATAATTACTCATGAGGTGCCACAGATGGAAGGTGTAGTAGTTTCGGGCGCGACAATACAGAGAGATATGGCCAAGATAGGTCTAGTTGGAGTCGACAACGTACCCGGCAATGCCGCTAAGGTCTTTGCTCATCTGGCTAAGTCAAAAGTGGTCGTACATGACATCGTTCAGACGGAACTCAGTCCGGAAAAAGCAAACCTGTCGTTTATGATTAATGTTTCGGATTTGGATGCTACCAAAGAAGCTTTAGAGAAAATCAAAAGCGAGGTTAACTGCCAGGACATTTTCATTCGTGAGGACATTGCCGAGGTTTCCGTCGTCGGCGTTGGGATGCGAAGTCACTACGGCGTTGCTGAGAAGATGTTCGAAGCCCTGGCCGAGGCTAAAGTCAATATCGATTCGATAACGACCAGTGAAATTCGCATCAGTTGTGCGGTTGATGAGAATCAGGCAGAGAAAGCCCTTCAGGCCATTTGCGGAGCTTTTGAGCTGAACAAACCCGCCGAAGTGCGTAAAGCGTGACTTGTTTCACCCGGCCCGATTCACAATATAATGACAATCCAATGCGGACAGAACAGGAAAAACCTGCTTTTGCAATGAGCAAACGCCGAAAGAACGGCATCATTATCCTGTGCATGCTTGCGGTCACATTCTTAATGTGGCTCGACCATGCCTTAGTCGGTCACCACTGGCAGCCTCCGGCTAAATCCGAAGAGCAGGTAACAGCATTCGACCTCGACAAGTATCACGGCAAAAAATTCACCGTCGTGAATGTCATCGACGGTGACACTTTCGATCTCGATATTCCCGATGGCCGGGATCCATACACTCGAATCAGACTTTTAGGGATCGACACACCTGAGACCGGCGGCAAAGAATCCGGCCCTATGTTCTTCGGACCGGAGGCCGCTGAATTTACGAAGAAACTGGCCCTCGGAAAATCCGTAACCGTTTACCTCGATTCACCGAATCCCACCAGGGGCAAGTACGGCAGGCTTTTGGCTTATATTAAACTGTCGGATGGCGGCTTTTTGAACGAAGTCCTGCTGACCGAGGGCTACGCCTATGCGGACTCACGTTTCAGCCATAGTTTCTACAACAAGTACAGGCAATTACAATCCCGCGCCCGCAGCAGCAAAAAAGGCCTGTGGCAAAACGTCACCCCCGACCAACTGCCTGAATGGTTCGGAGAGGATTGAAATCTACCCCCGTACTTCAGTTCTCTTCCTTGCTCAGATAACGCACGTAGCACTTGATTTTCAGCGTTTCTCCCCCTTTCAAATTCACGTTTACAATATCGGTAAACATGCGTGTTTTATCATCTGGAGCAGGCGGCGTTATTTCTATCCCCAACCTATAGCCGTCTTTAATCGCTTGTTGGTTTATAACCTTTGCAAGGCCTTTTTCGGACAATGTGGACTCAATCTCGAATTCCTCATCGTAGTTGCTCACGACAGAGACTTTGTTGATGTTTGGCTCTTGGGGTCTTGGATTTAAAAGGAAAACACCCGTCGGTTTCAATTCAAATCGCTGCATTGTATTGAAACGAATGGTCACTTTTTCAAGCTCCGGATGCGTCAGATTGATTGAGATGAATCCCGATGGACGCTTTTGGTGCTTTTCCAGATTGACCTTGGGTTCGAGCACAAACTCAGTCGCTTTGACCGAAGGATCGACGTCGGCGGTAATGGTATCGCCGGTCGATTGGAATGATGTTATAGAAAACGGCTGTTTATCCAGGCTTGTTATCGTAATCTCGGGACAGTCGATGTTATCCCCGTTGAACCGAAGATCTACTTTTGGCGGTTTATAGCTGACCTTCTGAACGACCTGAGCCTTGATAGTCAGTTCCACTTTAGGCTTGGTTTTATCGTTACTATAAACGCGGATCAAGCGTTCCATTGATGCCGTACGTGGATTTGTAGTATATTCGACTTTTAGAGTGCCGCTTTCACCGGGCGCCAGCTCCTCTTTATCGAGAGTCACCACGGAGCCGCAGCATTTTCTGACATCTAAGATTTTCAAAACACCGTCTCCGGTATTTTTGAATTTGAATTGCCCCGTGTATTTCCTGCTCGCTGATACCTCGCCGAAATCGTAAATGGTCTTTTCAAAAGTAATCTTTGGTGTTCCTTTGACTTTGGATATATCCGGGCTCTTAGCCTGCTCCTGACAGCCGGTCTGAATAAGCAAGATTAATGTGACAATTACAACCAACAAAGTTTTACAGTAATGCATCATACGCGAATCTCTCATTTATATTAACCAGATTCAAATTATAATCTTGTCGGATATCTCTCTCAACTAAAAAGGTGTGATATAGTACATCTGCTCCCAAAAACTAAAGAAGGGCCGGTGGAGAACACCGGCCCTTATAATTTTTTGGTAAATGACGTACTATATCACACCTTTTTCCTTGATAGAAATAACCAGTGAGAGTATCATTATTGTCAGGATACTATGAAAGGCTTATGTATGAGGCACTACTGTAAGATTTCGATCGTTTTAATCGCCATATTGATCTTGCTTGTCCAGAGCGGCTGTCAGGAGCAGACCAAGACACCTGATCTATCTAAAGTCGAAGGAGGGCCGAGGATCACCTTTGAAGAAACAGTTTATGATTTCGGCGAAGTCTCATCGAGCAGGAAGTACACCGGAAAATTCAAATTTTCAAATACCGGAAGCGGTATTCTGAAAATAACCGACGTTAAGAAATGTTGCGGTGCAGTGGTGAAGCTTGATAAAGAGGAATTAGAGCCCGGCCAGAACGGTACTCTGAAAGTCGAATACACTACAAATCCGCGTTCGACATCGATGGCCCGGCTGATCCGCGTTTACAGCAACGACAAAACGAATCCTAAAGTGGAACTGACTATCAAAGCCAAGGTCGTCCAGAAGGTCAGCTATAAACCACCCAAAGTCGATCTTCTGCTCAAAGAAGAAAACGTCGTCTGTCCTGAAATTACGATAACGAGCCTGGACGAACAGCCGTTTTCTATAACATCTTTCAAATCGACTGGCGATACCATTACAGCCGACCTGGATCCCTCTCTGGAAGCGACCGAGTTTGTCCTCGAACCCAAAGTCGATCTGGAGAAGCACAAAAAACGCTCGCGAGGATTGATCGCTATCAGTCTGACGCATCCGGAGCTTGAGAAGGTGAACATTCGCTTTACTACAAAGCAGCGATTCGAATCAAAACCGACGGGCGTTTTTCTCTTAAATCCCCGGCCGCAGGAACCGAACATCAACAAAGTATCTATTGTGAGCAACTACGGCGAGGAATTCGAGATTGAGTCCACATCATCCGAAAAAGGCCTCGCAAAGGTTATTGGCCAACAGGCCATTAAAGGCGGTTACAGGTTGGAAGTGGAAATAACGCCGCCTCCGCCTGATGATGAAACACGTATGTTTACGGACATGGTGAACGTGAATCTAAAGGGAGGAGAGACTCTGAAAATCAAGTGCTACGTGCGGTATTTGAGCAAGTAGAATCAATTCTGAAAACTGTTTCATTGTAGCCATTCGGGCATTTGGTCAGGGGTGATGTTTTGCTATAAGCCTTTTTTGTTGCCATCTGTTGCCGATTATGTTATTATATGATTATATATCGAATGCTTTTTTGAGAGGTTAAATAACATGAGCATTATCAAAGAGGAAGCGAAGAAACTCATCGACAAATTGCCGGAGAAGGCAACATGGGATGACATTATGTACGAGTTTTACGTCAAAAAGAAGCTTGCTGTCGCTCTGAAAGCCGCTGAAGAAGGACGCGTTGTTTCTCATGAGGAAGTTAAAAAGAGGCTCCTAACGGAATGAAGGTTGAATGGACTGAACCAGCCGTGCTGGATTTAAAGAGCATTCGTGATTATATCAGGAGGGATTCGGAATATTACGCAACTCGATTTGTCGAAAAAGTCATTGAAGCTACAGAAACTCTCAGAGATCTTCCTGAAATTGGACGGCATGTTCCGGAATCAGAAGATGAAAATATAAGGGAACTTATACTGCATAATTATCGGATAATTTATCGTACGGAGTCGGAAAGAATTTTAATTCTTGCCGTCATACATGGCGCACGGGATTTGAGCCATTCAAAAATCAACCCCTGGGAAATTACCTAATCACATCTACCAACAAAGTGATTTGCAATTCAGATTTATTGCAGCCATTCGGGCAACTGGTCGGGGGTGACGTTTTGCCACAGGCCTTTTTTGTTGCTGCGGGCGCTGGATTGTAATTGCCTGTACTTGTTGAAAAAACTATGGCTGAAACGGGAATCTGCGTAGGCGTAGCCTCCTTTCAAGAGGACTTCATTCAAGAAGCTGCCATCCGGTAATTTGACGTAAGCCAAAAGTCGGCCGTACTTGCCTCTGGTAGGATTCGGCGAATCGAGGTAAACAGTGACGGATTTGTCGAGGGCCAAGTTCTTGGTGAATTCAACTGCTTCCGGCCCGAAATACATCACGCCGGATTGCTGGCCGCCGGTCTCAGGTGTATCGATTCCAAGAAGCCTGATTCGAGTGTGTTCGTGGCGGCCATCGAGAATATCGATATCGAATGTGTCACCATCGATAACGTTCACGACGTTGAAAGTTTTGCCGTGATACTTCTCAAGGTCGGAGGCTTTTGCCTGCTCTTCGGATTTAGCCGGAAGCTGCTGGTAGCGGCCAATAAGGCTGTGGTCGAGCCAGATTAAGAACACCGCCGCCAACAGGCACAGAAAAATGATGCCGTTTTTACGACATCTGCTCATGGCAAAAGCAGGTTTGTCCTGTTCAGGCTGCATTGGGCTGTCATTATATTGTGAATCGAGCCGAGCGAAACAAGTTCACGCTTTACGCACATCGGCGGGTTTGTGCAGCTCAAAGGCCCCACAAATGGCAACAAGGGCTTTTTCTGCCTGGTCCTCGTCCACAGCACAACTGATGCGAATTTCACTTGTCGTTATCGAATCGATATTGACCTTGGCTTCGGCCAGGGCCTCGAACATCTTTTCAGCAACACCATAGTGGCTTCGCATCCCGACGCCGACTACGGAAACCTCGGCAATATCCTCACGAATGAAAACATCCTCGCAATTAACCTCGCTTTGGATTTGCTCCAAAGCTTCTTTGGTGGCGTCCAAATCCGAAACGCTAATCATAAACGACAGGTTTGCTTTTTCCGGACTCAGTTCCGTCTGAACGATGTCGTGGACAACTACTTTTGCCTTCGCCAGATGAGCAAAAACTTTCGCGGCATTGCCCGGTACGTTGTCAACTCCAACAAGGCCGATTTTGGCCATATCTCTTTGTATTGTCGCGCCCGAAACTACTACACCTTCCATCTGTGGTACCTCATGAGTAATTATTGTCCCCTCTTTATCTTCACTACTGCTTCTTACGTGAATTGTCACATCATATTTCTTGCCGAACTCAATGGCCCGAGGATGCATAACGCCGGCACCGAGACTGGCCATTTCGAGCATCTCGTCGTAGCTGATTTTATCCATCTTGACGGCATCTTTGTATATTCTCGGATCCGCGGTATAGATACCATCGACATCGGTATAAATCTCGCAAAGTTTGGCTCCCAGGGCCGCAGCCAGAGCAACTCCGGTTGTGTCCGAACCGCCTCGGCCGAGAGTGGTAACATTTCCATGCTCATCAATGCCCTGAAAGCCGGCGACAATTACAATCTTGCCCTGTTCCAACTGTTTGTGAATACGCTCGCCGTCGATACTTATAATCCTTGCCTTCGTATGGACGCTATCTGTCATCATCCGGATTTGGTAGCCCGTATAGCTAATAGCGTCGTGGCCCATCGCATCCAGTGCCATAGCGAAGAGTGAGACTGATTGCTGTTCGCCGGTACTGAGTAGTTGGTCCATTTCACGTTTCGGCGGATTCGGATTCAACTCCAAGGCATCCGCGACGAGCTGGTCGGTCTGTTTGCCGCGGGCCGATGCTACCACGACTACACCAAAGCCTTTCTCTTTTGTTTTAATGACTCGTTTAGCAGCCTGGCGAATTTTTTCCGCATCAGCCACAGATGTGCCGCCAAACTTTTGTACAATTATTTCCATAATCTACCTGTAACTATGTATCTTTATAATATCAGTCTAATAGATTCGGCTTGGATGTCAATAGACTTTAGCTTTTTAAGAAATACTCCATCAGCTCAAAACCGTTGTCTATTCTGAACCCCGATTTGGCGGCATTCGTTTCGCCGAACGTGGTATGCAGGATGCCGCTGATGCTGTCGCCGGCCATTGCAAACGGCACCGGCTCGGCCGAGTGAGCACAGGTTCGAATCGGGGTCGGATGATCCGGCATGACGAGTATCCGCCAGCTTTCATATTTCTGCAGGGCTTCAAATACAGGCCCGACGATATGCTTATCGATCTGCTCGATAGCCTTTTTTTTCATCTCGGCGTTGCCGTTATGCGATGCCTCGTCCGGCGCTTCGATATGAACAAAAACAATATCGTATTCATTGAGCGCTTCTATTGCGGCAGAAGCTTTGCCCTCATAGTTAGTATCGATAAAACCTGTAGCTCCAGGCACGTCGATCAAATTGAAGCCAATCAGCTTTGCCAAACCTCTTACAAGGTCCACAGCAGTTATCGCCGCTCCCTTGATTCCAAATCGCTTCCGGAACGGTTCCATCTGTGCTTTTTTACCCTGTCCCCAAAGCCAGATCGAACTGACCTGATTTTCACCCAAATCTCTCCGTACCTTGTTAATATCGTGATTGTCGAAAAGCTGCTGCGAGCGAGCCATCAAGTCGATCAGAAGGTCAGCACCTTTGCCGCGGGGCAGAATCTTTTCTATTGCTTTTCCGATATAATCATGAGGAGGATATGTCTGGACGTCGAAGTCGATGCCTTTGAAAACTAATAAGTGTCTATAGCTCACACCGGTATGGAAAGTAGTCTGCTCATTATCGAGTTTCTCAGCCAGCTCTTTGATTAAATTGTCGGCCTCTATAGTTGAGATATGTCCGGCACTATGGTCTGCCATTTTGCCGTTGGCAATCGTAACTAAATTGCATCTGAAAACCCAGTCTTCCAAAGATAATTTGATGTTACGTGCTACTGCCTCGATCGGCGCCCTGCCGGAATAATACCGCGAAGGATCATAGCCCAACAGACTCATTTGAGCCACATCGCTGCCGGCTTCCATACCCTCTGGAATCGTCTGGACCAGACCCTGCCTTCCTAATGTGCTGATTTTGTCCATATTAGGAATTTCTGCAGCTTCAAGAACTGTTTGGCCGGCGAATTCTTCGAGCGGTTCATCCGCAGCGCCGTCGGGAATAATTATGGCATATTTTGTAGTCAATCCTTGTCCTCCGGGATGTCTACGATTCTTATACAGATCGGCTTTCCGCCGATGACGTCAAGTTTTTCCATGTCTTCCAACGCGGTTGTAATGTTCTTCTGCATTGTCGGATGTGTTGCTATTACTACCGGCACTGTATTATCCGGGCCCGTTCCTTCGTGCTGAATAGCACCGGAAATGCTTATCTGATGGTCGGCAAGCACTTTGCTCCATTGAGCGATAACGCCCGGCTGGTCTTTGCACATTATTCTAATATAAAACCTGCTTACGATATTATCTATTTTCTCTATTAATGGAACTGTTTCATTTCTGGGCCGCAAGTTCAATTGGCGAAAAGTAGTTGCGGAATTGCCCAGAGCAACATCAATAATGTCAGCAACAATTGCGCTTGCAGTTGGCATCATTCCAGCACCTCGACCATAGTATGTCACCTGCCCGACGGCACTGCCGAATATACTTACAGCATTAAACGGACCTTCTACACGGGCTAATGTATTGTCCCTGGCTATAAAAGAGGGGTGCACACGCAGCGAAATCCTGTTATGTTCGTCTTTTTGCCCGATAGCCAATAATTTCAGACGATAACCCATTTCAGTGCCGTAACGAATATCACATATCGATATATTATCAATGCCCTCGATATATATGTCTTCGAGCGCGATCTCGCATCCGAATGCTATGGAACCTAAAATAGCCAGCTTGTGAGCACTGTCACCTCCGCTGATATCCAGCGTTGGGTCTGCTTCGGCATAACCTTTCTCCTGTGCCTGGGCTAAAGCCTCAGAAAAATCTTCGTTTTTAGAGGTCATATTCGAGAGGATATAATTGCTGGTCCCATTGACGATACCATACATCGCAGTAATATCATTCGCTGCTAAACCGGTACGGATGGCGGAAACTATAGGGATTCCCCCCGCACAACTCGCTTCAAAAGCTATACATCGTCCGTTTTGTTGAGCGACCCGGTAAAGCTCATTGCCGTGTTCAGCCAGAAGGGCTTTATTGGCAGTTACCACATCTTTGCCTGCCTCAAGCAACTTGAGCTGTATATTCCCGGCCATATCTGTCCCGCCAACAGTCTCAATGCCTATTTGAATAGTATCATCGTTTAGTAATCTACTCAGATCATCGGTGAGGACACCTTCAGGCAGTTTTACCGAACGTTCAGACTCGACATCTATATCTACAACACATGCGAGATTCAAACGAATACCGGTTTTGATTGCTATTGAATCTGCATTTTCGATTATCAGCTTTGCGACGCCATTGCCTACGGTTCCAAACCCAACAAGCCCGACTTTTACGATCCGTTCAGCCATACGTATTTTCCTGTTATTACCAAATCAAATTCTCGCTCCCAGCCTTTTCTTGCCGGAAGCAAGTCTGCCTAAATAGTAGCTGGAAGCAGCAAAAGAATCCCATATATTCAACTTTCGATTGATTAGGAACATATTTTCTATAAGAAAATCGACCCAAATACGGATTTAATAGAAGTAACGCGGCTCAGTCAAGTAAAAACCACCAAATTGGAATCATTAAGATATAAAATAGAGAATTAAAATAGTGTTGACTTAACCAATGTAAATATGTTAGAATAGAGAAGGTAATATGTTTGAATATTATCGAAGAATGGTGCCAAAGCAGGATAAGCAGGACAGAAATATCGTTTTGTGAATCCGAAGATATAGAGAGCATGTCCGATAATAAGGATGGGTATTTGTAATTAAATTAGGCTTAAGCAGGTAGTGTTTGTATCTTTTTTAATATTAAATGGATTGATAACGAAAGTTGTAAAAGTTGAAGGAAGATCACGATAAAAACATCATCGGAAAATCAAAGTTCTATTCAGGCAAAAAGCAAGACGGGCAAGGCAAAAAAAATAGTCGAATTGGCCGATCGTACGCTTTCGAGCCGCTATGAGTTAAAATATCATATTAACGAGTCAAAAGCCAAGGCGATAGCGGAATTTATCAAACCATATCTGGAGGAAGACCGGTATTGCAAGTTACAGAGAAGTGGCGATTATCCGATTGTAAGCCTTTATTTGGATTCGGCGGATCTGCAACTTTGCCAGGAAAGTTTGAGAGGACATAAAAGCCGGTTTAAGCTGCGTATTCGCAGTTATACCGATGAGCCGGATTACCCTCGCTTTTTCGAAATCAAACGCAGGATAAATACTATTATCAACAAGAGCAGGGCACGAGTTATGGATCGCGATGTACCGATCCTGCTTGCCGGATTATCTCTGCCGCCGCAGAATTATACTGCCGATTTAAACGCTATCAACCAATTCCAGTTATATATGAAAAGTATTCAAGCCAAGCCCACAGTGCTAATCCGTTATATGCGGCAGGCATTTGAAGGAGATTCAGAAAACAGAGTAAGAGTAACTTTTGATCGAGAGCTTGCATATTGTGTTACAAACAGGCCGGAAGTCAGACTTGGCGGAAGAGGCTGGCAGCGAAATCCCTTTACGTTGGGTGGAGTAATTTTGGAGATTAAATTTACTGACTACTATCCTGCCTGGTTGAGCCAAATGATCAAGTATTTCAATTTACAGGCGAGATCGATTTCAAAGTTCGCATCTTCAATAACAGACTCACGTTTATTAGAGTTCTATGTACCCCAATTAACGTTTTAAAAATTATGGACAGAATGTGGCAAATACTGGAAGGTACTCCCTCATCAGGTGGATTATTTACACCTGAGGCAATTCTTTTGTCTTTATTACTGGCCTTCGTTCTCGGACAAGCGCTGGCCTGGGTTTATTACTTCACTCACAGCGGTATGTCTTACTCAAGGTCGTTTGTTCAATCGCTTATTCTAATAACGGTCGTCGTAGCAATGGTCATGGCTGTCATTGGTACCAGTATAATAACTGCTGTCGGATTAATGGGTGCTTTAGCGATTATACGTTTTCGTAACATAATCAAAGATACAAGGGACATAGCCTTTATTTTCTGCTCACTTGTGATTGGCATGGCGGCCGGTTCCCAGCGATACGCCGTTGCTGTTGTTGGGACGATTATTCTAAGCCTTATTATCATATATCTGTATCTGACAGGCTTCGGGACACATCAGCCACATAATGGTTTTCTACGGTTTACTGTTAGAGGCCATATCGGACCCGACAGCCCTATTCCGGTCATCCTCAAGCGCTTCTGCGGCAGCTATACTCTTATATCGGCGCAGGACAGCGGCTTCGGTGTCTCCGAAGTTGAATATGCTTATCAATTGATGATTAAAAACGCCGAGAGAAACCAACAAATGTTATCCGAGCTACAACAAGTCGAAGGTCTTGAGAATATAAGCCTGACAATGCAGGAAAAGCTGCTGGAGGTTTAAGCTTTATGAAAAGGATAAATCTGAGAAATTATCCCTTTCGTTTGCGTCTGCACCTCCTTCCTATCCTGGTGTGGTTAGGGGCAGTAGCATGTGTAATCGGGCTCTTTACCCGCCGTTCGCAACGTTTTGAAATTGTCGGCATGGCTCGCAGTCCCGTGGTTCATGTTTCTGTCAACTGCCCGGGCAAGATTAAAACCGTGCCTGTAAAACTGTTCGAAAACGTTCACAATGGGCAAACAGTAGCTATTGTTGATACTGTCCTCGATAATGAACAACCCAGGATCGAATTACAAACACAATTGGATGCGATATTAGCGGAAATCGAGCACCTGTCGGCCAAGTTAATCCCGACTCAGGAAACTCTGCTGGCCGAGGAATCTGATCGAGTTATCAACCGCATCGCGCGTATGAGGACATTTGATGTAGATATCGAAGACGCAAGAATTCAGATACTGACTTTAAGATCGAGGATCGCATCGGCCCGAATTATTTTAGAAGATCTGGCTATGGAAGTGAAGGTTACTCGTAACCTCGTGGAGCAAAAAGCCATCGCCCCCATTGAACAGGAGAAGGCCCAGGTTCAGTATGACGCTAAGGCAAAAGAGATCGAGGAGAATGAAAAACTGCTCGATCAAGCCAAGAGTCATTTAGAACAAACCCAGCAACGGCGTGATGAACATGCCAAAAGCCTTCCTTTCAATCCTTCCGTAGATGATGCTCTGGAAGTGATACGTAAGCAGATAGCTATCCAGGAACGCCTTATGGACGGTGTGTTGACACAACTTGAGGCATTAAAAGCTCGTGAGAGCTTAGAGATAAAAGCCCCTATCGATGGTGTGGTAATCCCGATCCAGCAACAGGCGAATGAGGCCCTAACGCGAAGACCCGGAGAGAAAATAATGGGACAGCCCGGCGAAGTCGTCACCGCAGGTGAACCTATCCTTGCTATAGCAGAAGCCATGCCCACTGAAATCATTGCATATATCGGGGACAGATTATTGGGACAGGTGGAAGAAAATATGCCCGTTGAAATAATCAAGGAAAGAGAGCCGTCTCAAATTGCAAGGTCACAAATCACACAGATCGGGCCCACGATAGAACTCATGCCGGAACGAATGTGGTTAAATCCCAACATGCCTCAATGGGGACGTCCCGTATTGATAGAGGTTCCAGAGGGCCTGGAGCTGATCCCGGGTGAGATGATCGGAATTAAAAGATTGTAGTTGGATATGCGAAGCCGGCAAAAGTCTGGAGTGGACAGCTAAACTTTTATGAGAGGATCGAGGGAAAATTGAGTATATGCTTTACAATTACCCTTGGAAAAATCTTGTTTATTTAATTTTATGTGTTCTAGTCTGCATGCTCGGCTGGCTTGGGTGCACTCAGCATAACTACAAGAAAGAAGCAGACGATCAAGTCTATAATATCATCGATCAGAAATGGGACGAGGATTTCGGCACCAAAAATAACTACAAAATTAGTGACACTGAACCATCACCCAACGACATTCAAATTGAAAAAGAGATTACTTCCTTCGGCGTCCTGACCCTGCCTCAGGCGGTTGCTCTGGCGACAGCGTTTAATCGTGAATATCAAACACAAAAAGAAGAACTTTACATAAGGGCCCTGGATTTAAGGCTTACACGGCACGAATTCGAATACCAGTTTTTCGGCGGGGCAAGCGGCGGATATAATGCTGACCGAAATGATGAAGTAGTCGGAGTTGAAAGTCGCATTGGTTTCAACCGGTTGTTGGCGGGGGGGACAAGAATCAGCACAGAGCTTGCAGGAGCCTGGGTTGATGTGCTTACGGGCAATCTACGAGGCGGTCTGGCTTCAATTTTAAGCACAACTATAACGCAGCCATTGTTACGGGGCAGCGACCGGAAAGTCGTGCTGGAAAATCTAACTCAAGCCGAACGCGACACTCTCTATGAGGTTCGTTCCTTCAATCGGTTTCGCAAAACGTTCGTTGTTTCAGTGATTAGCCGGTACTATGAAATTCTGCAGAAATATGATGCAGTAGAAAATGCCAGGAACAATTACATCACCCTGGCATGGATTTATGGGCGTGTAGAAAAATTAGCTAATGTAGGGCGTGTACCACTACTTGAGCTTGACCGTATCCGACAGGAGAAATTAGAAGCCTCTAACATTTTTTCACAGGCGGAAAAAGAATATGAGCAGGCACTTGATGAGTTCAAGATAATCCTCGGTTTGGACACAACTGCAGAGCTTCAATTAAACCAGGAAGAATTCGAAGCAGTCAGGACCGCGGAAATGATCGAGCCCGACTTTACTGAAGACAATGTCATCGAAGCCGCCATGCTTCAGCGTCTCGACTTAGTTAACAGTGCTGATGCCATCATCGACGCCCAGCGTAAAGTTTATGTTGCTGCTGATGGTTTTCATGCCGATGTTAATCTCGTTGGTGCCGCCAGGATTCCTTCGTCAAGGCGAGGCGACCGTGGGACACTTGGCTGGATGAGAGAAGAATACGGACTCGGTTTCGAAATCAATTTGCCTCTTGACCGTGTAGCTGAGCAGAATGTGTATCGCAAAGCCCTTATAACCTTAAACCAGCGACAACGAGAGTACGAGCTTGCAGCCGATATGATTACATTAGATGTGCGCCAGGCCCACCGTAACCTCACCGAGGCAGCCGAACGCTACAAGGTCCTGGTGGAAGCCCTTGAATTGGCCCAGCAACGGTTCAATAATAACTTCCTATTGCTTCAGCACGGCAAGGCAAGCAGCCGCCGTGTGCTGCAGGCACAAAACGACCTGTTCGATGCACAAAACGAAGCCGGGCTGGCCCTTTTGGATTATACAGTTGCGACCCTGAATTTCTATCGCGATACCGGGTCGCTTCAGGTGCTTCCGGACGGAATGTGGAAGCTTTAAATCTTTCGTCATTTACATATTCGCATTCATCCTGAGAATTGCTTAGCATTTCCTGTTCTGTCGTATTCTTACTTGTTCAACCTTTTCCATG
>Ga0209536_100004404_pt1 | contig 22228 bp, 17 predicted proteins | sample DeeMarSeWOR28_12_FD_187461 | JGI IMG/M metagenome (GOLD analysis project Ga0209536, IMG submission 187461) | Marine sediment microbial communities from White Oak River estuary, North Carolina - WOR-2-8_12 (SPAdes) (version 2) | ecosystem: Environmental > Aquatic > Marine > Intertidal zone >... | reverse complement strand
TTTCTTTCGTCATTTTCTGTGCAACCGTGAACGCTTTTTCTATATCTTTTGAATTCCCTAACTATTTAGTAGGCGGAATATTTTCTGCATATTCCCATATATTCGTACTTTTACGGAATTATTTCTGTATATTCATACAATTTTGATGTTATGCAGAAAATTTTCCGCATATCTACTGGTCTTAGCGGTAATGAAAAAAATCTTATCAGACTCAGGTTCGCCAAAATCTTGACATCCGGAAGCACCTCCGGAAACTAAGGGCAGAGAATAACCACCCCAAGCTATTGATAATAGAATGATTTAGTTTCAAAAGCACCCACAACCTCACCTACCATTCAGATGCAAGATTCATCCCAGGTTTGAGCATAGTTAACCGCTAAAACCCTTGCCATTAGCCGGAAGCTTCGGGTATATTGGTTGTCAATTGGAATTTCTCCCAGTGTTCTTGTGCGCGCCGCGGGAGATTGTGATTTGAGAATGGGAAGGGCACCAGGTCTGAAGGGGTACAGCAATGGCGCACCAGCCCTCCTTTGTGTGAATACTACCCAATTATCCTCGCAAACCACAAGCAGAAATGGGGAAAAAGCCCACAAAGCTACTGGAGCGTGTTCGCCACGCCATTCGGATGAAGCATTATTCCATCCGAACAGAGCAGGCCTATGTCTCATGGGTCAAGCGCTTCATCCTCTTTCACAACAAGCGCCATCCGGCAACGATGGGAAAGGCAGAGATCGAAGACTTTCTCACCCACCTGGCCATGGACCTGGAAGTTTCCGCCTCCACTCAGAACCAGGCCTTTAATGCCTTGCTTTTTCTCTACCGGCAAGTGCTCGGAAAAGAACTGGCTGAGACCATCAACGCCAGGCGCGCCAAACGGCCCCGGCGACTGCCCACAGTGATGAGCAAGGATGAGGTCAAACGGGTGCTCAGCGCAATGTCCGGCACGCATCAACTGATGGCCAAACTTTTCTATGGAAGCGGACTTAGATTAATGGAGTGTGTGAGGCTGCGGGTCAAAGACATTGATTTTGAGATGAACCAAATTGCAGTTCGCGATGCCAAGGGCATGAAAGACAGGGTTACGCTTCTGCCAGAAACCACGAAACAGCCGGTCAAAGACCATCTGGCCTTGGTCAAAACAATACACCAAAAAGATCTATCCCAGGGACAGGGTGGTGTTTTCATGCCCGGAGCACTGGCGAGGAAGTACCCAAATGCCAGCCGGCAGTGGGAGTGGCAATATATTTTCCCGGCGGGCAGGCTTTCCACCGACCCCCGCTCTGGGGCAACCAGACGACATCACATTCACGAGACCAGCGTGCAGAAAGCAGTGAAGAGAGCAGCAAAGCTTGCAGGCATAAAAAAGCCCATATCATGCCACGCCTTTCGCCACAGTTTCGCGACCCACCTTTTGGAGGATGGCTACGACATCCGCACTGTGCAGGAGCTCTTGGGACACAAAGACGTGAGAACCACAATGATATATACGCACGTGCTCAGAAAAGGGGCAATGGCAGTGCGCAGTCCAATTGATAGGTAGTCGAATTTGCAGGAGAGGAAGTAATTTCGAATTTCAGATTGCGAATTTCGAATTTGAAAAAGCATAGGGCAGATTGGAGATTTCGGATTTGACTCTTCCTCGTTCTTGATATGTAGAGGCGGAATTTGAAGAAAATTACAAATCACGATGACTAAGGTTTCAGTGTTCAGGTTTCAGCTTTTTTTGTTTTTCTTCCCTGACACCTGACACCCGAAACCTAGAGCTCTGACACCTGACTCCTTTATTTTGAAAGCCAGGTCCTCCGGACCATGATTCTTTAATTTATTACCCAAGCTGAGTTCCGCACTTGGAACAGAATTTCGGATTGATGGCTTTGCCCAGATACTTATTGCAAGACGGGCATCTCCAATTTAGAAAGGAAAATACTAAAACAGAAATGATCACCGCAAAAGCAGCGACCATAATAGTGCTTGGCGCAAGTCCGAAGATGCCGGTTGGATTTTTCTCAACTGACATGAGGCCAATAAATGCAAGGATAATCGGGCCTACCGCCATAATCTGACGTGTCCGTTTCTTTTTGAATTCAGCAATAATTTCCGCATTAGATCTGCTCGATTCCATGAATCTCTCCTTTGTTCGAGCGATGGTAATCAGCCGCCTGTAAAAAGCACAACTGTTTTCCAAGCCCGGATGTTTCATGGCTCCGCCAACTGAGGGCGGCTGTGTTCCGCGCTAAGTGTTGTGAAATACTATGATTCAGTAAAACCATCGACCAGGTACCTTGCCCTGAATCGGAATGCAAAATTCGTCCCAGAATTGGGGATAGGGCATAGAGCATGGAGCAGAACAGAACGAAACGGGGACGGGGCGATACGGTGACGCGGCGAAGAAAAAGCAAAAGATAGACGGGACGAGGGTGAAATATTGACATTTGGCCTAATTCCAGATCGATCTTTATGCGGCGAGACGGAGATATTGCGGATTGAGGAATTGTAGATTGCAGATTGTAGATTGCGGATTTAATAAAAGCAGGCAGGGGGCAGGGGGGAGTAATTTCGAATTGCGAACTTCGAATTGCGAATTTGAAAAGATATAAGGCAGGAGGCAGCATAGCTCAGCTCTCATCGAGCTTCGCGTCATGTGCCTTCGGCGTCATTAGGTCAATACGCTTCGCTGTCATTTGTTGTAAGAGGTAGAACACGGAGGGCTTTTTGTCAGTTTTCCGTTGCGAGTAAGACATAGAGCAAGGAGTCAGAAGTCATTAGCCAAAGAGCATAGAATGAAGGATTGCTACTCTGAAACGCTATGCTCCAAGCCACCCCGCAAGAGTAAACGTTATACATATTGGTATAATACTTTTTGGTATAAAATTATTCTGTATAGAGTGATCAACAAATAAAGATTTGGTATGGGACGGCTGAGGTAGGAGATGGGGAGAGTGACGAATCGAGTTCTATACACAATCAGTTTAACCGGGGATAACCCTTTCAAATGCGGGAATGAGCTTGGTTTATCCAAATCTTAAAGAATCGGTCACTGATGACAAATGCACCATTGCTGCGATCGATGACGTCTCTGGTTAAGAGTGCCTCGACCGCTCGCTGTACGTTGCCCGGAGAACGAAGATTGTAACGCTGGAGAAAGTCTGCGGCAAACACCTTGACACCTTCAGGTTCGCCGGCAATTCCTATCAGGAATCTCCGATGGTTTAACCCTAGAGACTCCCACAGAGCGGTATACGCATAGTTCTCCCTATCCAGCAGTAGACTAGTGGCGGATTCGATCGTTTCCTCAGCAACTCTGGTCCCCGTCTCACAAAGTTCCCAAATGGCATGGCATAAATGCTGGGTATAAAAGGGGTGTCCGCCAGTCCTCTGGCAGATTGACCGGATCAAGTCATCGCTTATTTCTTTGTCAGATTTTCTGAATCGTTGGCGGATAAAGGGTAGCCAGTCCTTGACCTCGATCGGGCCAAGAGGATAGTGGCCCCCGGCGCGGTACAGTGGACGAGATTGATCGACAAACATTTTCTGAATGAGATGCTTACGGCTGCCGAGAAAAATGTGGGATACTCCCTGCTGGTCTTGGATGGCACTTCTTATGGAACGCTCTGCAAAGTCACTACCGTATTCCAGTATGCGTTGGAATTCATCAAATACGATAACCAGTGTCCTGTTACGTTTGGCGGCAATTTTACCTGGGGCGGAAAGAACTTCTTCCAGGGCAGGAGCGGTTACACCCGATTTACCGAATTCGAAACTAAGCTGAGGATTCCCAGCAGAATCCGCAGAGATCGATGGTGTCAACCTGCTAAAGAATTGCCTGGCTGCTTGAAGCATTCTGTCGGCAGTGGTTGCCATGCTTTCGGCAATCGCCTTTGCGGTTGCAATGGCGAATGACTCCTCTCCATCAGTGGGCCACAAATCAATGTAGGCGCTCAGGAATTGGCTTTTTGGTAACTTTTCTAAGACTAACCGTATGAGAGATGTCTTGCCCATTCGCCGCTCTGAATACACGAAGAGGCGCTCGCCGTTCTCCATTGCTTTGACGAGGTCAGCCAGTTCCTTCTTTCTATTACAAAAAGCATCCTTGCCTACGACGCCACCATATCGGAATGGATTTATCATATTACGCACCTCGCATAACGCATTATGCGTAATTCTCGAAAAGAAGTCAATGTTTTCATACAGTGAACTGGGAGCAGCAGAGCTCAGCTCTCATCGAGCTTCGCGTCATGTGCCTACGGCGTCATTAGATCATTACGCTTTGCTGTCATTTGTCGTAATCGGTAGAGCACGGAGGCTTTTTGTTCCGCCTAAGGCGGATCCGTGATCCGTAGTCCGTTGTTGCAGCCGGAAAGCGCATAGCGACAAGCTAAATTTTGAATTTACTCTATGCTCCATGCTCTATGCCCTATGCTAACTTACTGACACCTGACACCTGATCCGCCTCCGGCGGAATACCTACAATACTGAGATTTGGTGCCTGGAGTTTGCAGGGGGAGGGAATTGTGCGTTTTACTAGTCAGTCTGGTCTTAATTCACTTTCGTCTTTTTGGCGCTGTGCTGAGTTAGGAGGTAGTAAACCAGTCCGGCTGAGATCAGTGATGGCAGGGAACCGCCAATGGAGTATTTCATAATCGCGATAATTTCGTAAACTACGAATCCTATGGCCCAAGAAACGATGGCGGTAATATTGAATCCCTTGGAATACCAGTACTCACCGCCTACTTTATAAATCTCTTCGGTGTCGAGCTGGCGTGCACGGATCAGGAAATAATCGGTGAGCACCACGCCAAACAGGGGCACGAACATGGCGCCGATGAAAAACAGAAAAGTCTCGTACTGTTCCATGGGGAAGACCAGGGCCACCAGAATTGATAAAATTCCGGCGATCCACATAATTGTTTTTGCACCAAGCTTCCGGGAGATATTCAGCATGGAGCAGGTTGCAGAATAGATGTCGGGAAAATCCGAGGTAATGGTTGAAAACACCACCAGAATCAAGGCCGGGACCGCGAGACCGATTCTGCCCATTATCAGTAAGATCAGGGCCCCCGGATCTGTTTCTCCGGTAACCAGCGTCGCCATCAATCCCAGGACATACATCCAGGAGGAAATCAGAAAATAGCCCCACCAGGTATTCCAGAAGGCCGGCGCCGTTTTTTTGGAAAAGCGGGTATAGTCCGCCACCAGTGGCATCCACGATATGGGCATGGCTATGACCAGATCCAGCCCGATCATAAATGGCATGGTTGCAGGTTTGACACCCAGAACCCCACTGCCAAATTCTTTAACCGAGACCCAGGTCATCAATATGACGATGAGCAGCAAAGCGATTACTGCTGCTTTTTGCATAATTTTCCAGATGGATTTACCGGTATAAAGAGCCCAGATGAGGGTTCCGAGTCCTATGGTTACAATCCAAAATTTGTCTGAAGCTAGAATGCCTCCGACGGTTTTGCCCAGCATGGCGCCGGCCCGGCCACCTATAATAAGCATGATCGAGGCCCAGCCGATGAGCTGGATGATATTCAACACCGCCGGCAGGTTAGATCCACGAATACCAAAAGACGGCCTCACAGATACCATGGACATGATGCCATGATCCGAGCCGATGACACCGCCCAAAGCCATGAAGGTGTTACCGATGACATGGCCGATGACAATGGCCCAGAAACCCATCCAGAAACCCATGGGGGACAGAAAGCCGCCGGCCCAGATCTCAGCCAATGATATAGCCACACCGGCCCACAAGAGAAAATAATCGACACCGCCAAGGTTTCTTTCTTCAGGTGTGATCGGTTTAATGTCCATGATTCATCCATCTTAATTAATTAGTGCTCATCCGAAAACCCCGGTTTTCGAATGAGCGCCATCAGCGATCAGCTTTCAGCTCTCAGCAGAATATATTAAAAACATAAGGCATAGAGCAAAGAAGATGTTGGAGGTTAGCCTCCGGCCCTGTAGGGCCTACGGCCCGGAGGGAGGTTTGAGGCAACAACCCAAGGAAAGAGAATGTCTTTTGCCTCCAACCTCAAGGCCCGCAGGGCCGCTCCTCCAACCTTCAACCTTTTCTTTACTCACTCTTTACCATTTCACAAATCGAACGGCAACAAGCGTCCCGCGGCGAGTTCCAATTCCTGCTGCAACCGCTCCCAGGCAATATCCATGATAATTTTCAGGTTTACCACGTCAGCCTCGTTGTAGAGTAGGAGCCGTGGGAGAGCATCCGGATCTCCCCGAAGGTGGTGCTGCCAGAGGATAACCGCCTCATAACCGCTCATTTCCTGGATCTCCGGGTCCCGAAAAATTCCAAAAAGAGGCTCAATCCTTTTGAGGCCACCGCGACAGCCCAGCCGCCTGGCCACATGAAGCAGGTCGATGTGAGCCTGGCGGAACTGGAAGTTGCGAAAAAAGGTGGAGATGAAGGGGAGGTCAAATCGACTGCCATTGAAGGTAATCAACAGATCATAGGTCTCAATGGCGCCCTCGAAGTCCGCCAGATTCTCACCGTTGATAAAATGGTACATCTGCTCACCGTCGAAAAGGCCGATCACGGTAATATCATGGTCCTCGCTACTTATGCCGGTAGTTTCAATATCCAAGAACCCGCAGCGGTGTTGGAAGTCCCGGTATAGTCGCCAGCGCTCACTAGAGGGGAGGCGGTTGTAAAAATAAGCTGCTTGCCCACGGTGTTCCCTGGATTTCTGGAGCTGGTTCTCCATTTGGCTGCGTCTCTGCAGGCTGGGGGGCCAGCTTTGCAGGTGAAGCTCCAGATCATCCCAGGTGAGAATCCCCTGGCGCCAGAGATCAATCTCGGTCTTTGGTCCAATATGAGGCAGGTGTAAGAAAGTGTATTCAATCATAGCCTATAATCGTGGCTCAAGGCATGGGGCATGGAGCATGGAGCATGGGGAAAATAAAAACCACACAACAGGATTTACACCCTCATCTGAGTGTGTTTTTGAAACTACTGATTTGTCGACAAAGAAGTTCAAGGTCGTCCAAAAGCTTGTTACCTCGCTCTTTGGATAGAAGCCTTCGTTTTTCCAGGAGCAGGAAGATATTCGCGTTTTCAAAGGTGGATTTTCGGGCTATGTTTAGAAATCTTCCAAACTCCCTCTTGGAATCGGATCCAGATCCTTCGGCGATGCTGTTTGACATTGACATTCCTGCACCTCTGATCTGATCAGCAAAACGGTAGAGCTTTCTTTCCTCAAGGTCATCGGCGATGTCAAAGAGTTCGTCTGCAATTTCGATAGCAAACTGCCAGATTTTTAAGTCCTGAAATCTGAATTTAGCCATTCTCACCTCCGTGCCCCTTCCCCATGCTCCATGCCCCATGCTCCATGCTATCAACATACCCCGCAGCGTTCACAAACCTCCGGTTCGCAAACGTCGGTGGTCTGGCCGGCAAGCGCGAGCTGGTACTCCTGCCAGAGATAGTCTTTAGTGACACCGTGATCTATGAAATCCCAGGGGAAAAGCTCTTCTCGCTCCCGCTCCCTATACACATAAAACTCAGGATTGACATTGACCGCCTTGATGGCCTTGGTCCAATTGCCGCTTTCCCGGGTCACGGTTTCCAGCAGCGGCGCCAACTGCCGATCACCTCGGGACAGGAGTGCCTGAATGTAGGCCCAGCGAGGCACATCAGCATGCACTCGCACATTGGCCACCGCACCCAGGCCGCGTTTAAGCTTCTTGATCCTCCGTTTGAGCAGAGAGAGGTCACAGAAGCCCACCCACTGGAAAGGTGTACATGGCTTGGGCACAAAAGAACTGACGCTCAAGGTGATAGTGCCCAAACGCTTCTGTTCTCGGCCGATGAGCAGTTGCTGGTGTTTTATGCGTTTGACCAGCTGAATAATCGCGTCCACATCCTCTTCTGTTTCAGTGGGCAGACCGAGCATGAAGTAAAGACGGAGGTTGGGAATGCCGGCGCTGAGTACTGCCGCCACAGCCTCGAGGATCTGGTCTTCAGTCAAGTTCTTGTTAATTACCTGCCGTAGCCTCTCGCTTCCGGCCTCTGGAGCAATAGTCACAGTCTTGAGACCGCTTCCCTGAAGAGCTTCCAGCATACCGGGTGTGACAGAATCTGCCCGCAGTGATGACACGGACAATTGGATCCCTGCCTGTCTCAACTGCAAACAGATTGCGTCGATATCAGGGTGATCAGAAACGGCTGCACTCAGGAGACCTACCTTGCCTCCAGGAGGAGGACCCGCCAGGACTGTCTGCACCACCTCTTTTCCCTGTTGATGACGCACCGGCCGATAGACAAAACCTGCGGCACAGAACCGACAGCCCCGACCACAGCCCCGGCCGATTTCAACCAGAACAGCGTCGGCAAACTCGGTGTGGGGTGTAAGGATTCTTGAAATAGTCGGGCTTTGTTCCTCAATGGCTGCAGGTCTAACCGGGATCTTGCCCGGGATATCAACAAGCGGCTCAAAAGATGTCAGCCTGCCTGTACTGTCATTCTTAGTCTTGAACAAGGAAGGCGCATAAGCCCCTGAGACTCGCCGGGCAAGGTGGGCCAGTTGCTCTTGTCTGGAAAGGTCCTCGTCTTGCACTTGCTGCCAGGCGACAATGAAATCCTCCAGGAGGTTTTCCGCCTCGCCAAGAAGGAAAATGTCAATGAAAGGGGAGATGGGTTCAGGATTGAGGAAGGTGGCAACGCCTCCCGCCACCACCAGGGGCTCGTGCTGGTGGCGGCGGGTGCTGTGCAGGGTCAATTTGCCAAGCTGCAGGAGGTGGACAATGTTTGCGTAGTCATTTTCAAAGGCTGCTGAAAAGGCCACTATTCGGAAATCCGCCAGTGGTCTGTGGTTCTCCACCGAAAGCGGGCCAGTACCCGTGCTTGCCGTAGCCATGTCCTCTGATTCCGGCAGGAAGACCCTCTCGCACACCAGGTGCGGAAGCTGATTGAGATGGTGATAAACGGTCTGGAAGCCCAGGTTGGACATACCCAGGAAGTACCGGTTGGGGTAAACCAGAGCGATTGGAATCCTGCCACCCCAGTCCTTGATGATGGTGCCGGATTCGTCCGCCAGCCACTGCTGCATTCTTTTCCGCAGTTGCCAAGACATTGCTAACCCGTGGGTTCTGCCGCTGAGGGTAGATCTCCGAAGTTCTCTTGCCCTGAGAGAGTCTCCAGAGGAGATAGCCGTTCAATACTACCAGGGCCTTGAGTTCACAACCTTTAATTATGCCACAGAGACCAAGCTGCGTCCTCACCTTTTCACCACCTTGAGCAAGAAATCTCCCGGCTATCCCAAGGGGCAGCCCTTGTCAGCCGGAATCACAAAAATTTAGTCCGCCTGTCTTCTGAGGAAAGTTGGAATTTCCAGTTCGTCCTCATCAATGGGCAGATCTTTGTAACTCATGGGCCGGCGCGGTTCACTCGAGCCGTCCTCACTCTTCCTGTTCCGGCGCAAAAAGGTGGGAACATCCAGATCATCATCACGACGGGATCCGTGGATGACTCCCAGATCGGGTTTGGGTCTGACATCCACCTCGCCGATTCCGGTGGCGATAACGGTAACCCGTAACTCATCGCCGGCACTTTGGTCCAGCACCGTGCCCCAGATGATGTTGGCATCTTCGTGGGCTTCCTGTTGAATAAGTGAAGATGCCTCCTGGACCTCATCAATGGTGAGGTCAAGCCCGCTGCTGATGTTCATCAGCACACCTTTGGCCCCACTTATGGACACATCTTCAAGCAGGGGGCTGGAAATTGCCTTCTGAGCTGCTTCCGTGGCCCGATCCTCGCCACTGGCCATACCAGTGCCCATCAAAGCCATGCCCATTTCACCCATAATGGTCTTGACATCAGCAAAATCAAGATTGATCAGGCCTGGAATGGTAATGAGGTCGGAGATGCCTTTCACCGCAAAGAGCAGCACATCGTCCGCCTTCTTCAGCATTTCCAGGAAAGTCGCCTTTTTGGCAGCCAGACTCAAGAGGCGGTTGTTGGGAATGGTAATGATGGTATCAACCACTTCCCTGAGCTCTTTGATTCCGGCATCAGCCGTCTTCATGCGCTGACGCCCTTCAAAATTAAATGGTTTGGTAACCACAGCCACAGTAAGGGCTCCCATTTCCTTGGCGATCTGGGCAACTATCGGGGCACCGCCGGTGCCGGTGCCCCCGCCCAGTCCTGCAGTGACGAAAACCATGTCGCAACCATCCAAGGCTTGTCGAATCTGATCAGCATCTTCCAGGGCAGCACTGCGACCGATCTCGGGATTAGCCCCGGCCCCTAACCCTTTGGTGATGTTGACGCCCAGTTGAAGTTTGGTGTAGGCCTTGGAAACCTCCAGGGCCTGAGAGTCGGTGTTGGCGGCAATGAAATCAACTCCCTTCAGATGGGCGTTGATCATGTTGTTGATAGCATTACCGCCGCCACCCCCAATGCCAATCACCTTGATCTTGGCTCCGTTTTCACTTTCAACGAATTCAAACATCATTATCCACCTCCTGCACTAAGGTGTTGCATCCATATTCCCAGGCGGCACCTCACGAGCCCGAGCCTGGATGTTTCATGAATCGCTTGCTGCGACCCTGGATATGGCCGTCGTTCCGGGCGTCCTCGGCTGTCGGCTCCTGTGACGTACCGTTCAGGTACGCCTCGGAACCGACACCCTGCGGTTACCCGGTGGCACGCCCATCTTCATGGTCTCGCGACATCAATTCATGAAACATCCAGGCTAATGGTGTCGCCGCCGAAACCCTGTCAGAACAACAAACAACGTGGTCAGAACAGAAAAACAGCCCATGCACATCAGAAACAGGGTGAGCACAAATTGCAGGTCTGACGTTGTCATTGTGTCCCTTCATGGGGTTTGAGAAGACAAGCCAAAATCGATTGTTAGGCTTGCGCCCTCTCAACAAATCCGAAATCCGAACATCGAAATCCGAGACAAATTCAAAATCCGAATGTTTTAATTTTCGAAACAAAGGCAATGGGACTGATATATAGTGCTTGTGTTTTGGTCATTTGAATTTTGGTAATTCGAATTTGTTTCGTGCTTCGTGCTTCGGATTTAGAATTTATGACTTTCAACTTTGCCTGAAAAACTACCCCATTTCTAACTAGGGTGGCGCTGTATTGTTCAAAAAACCTAAACTACTTCACTAAACCATTTCCTCATGCGATCAACCAGACGATTAAAGATGTTGTTTTGACGAATGCGGAATAACTTCCGGGGTTGAGAGCCAGCTCCATAAAGCACCAGTCCCACGCCGGTGGCATACATGGGGTTTTTGACCACATCCACCAGACCACCAATGTCACCGGGCAGGCCAGTTCTAACGGGGAGGTTGAAGATCTGCTCGGCCAGTTCCGGAATGCCGGGTAGCAAGGAGGAACCCCCGGTAAGCACTAAACCGGAGGCCACCAGGTCAGAGTAGCCGGAACGAAGGAGTTCCCTATGGAGCAACGAACAGATTTCCTCAACTCGCGGCTCCAGAATATCGCCTAAAATGCTGCGGCTAAGAACCCTTGCCTTGCCACCACCAACATTGGGCACCTGGATAGTCTCGTCCTTTTGGATCATGGCAGTAAGAGCGCACCCATAGCGCTGCTTGATTTTCTCTGCCTCTTCCACCGGAGTTCTCAGACCCACAGCAATGTCATTGGTGAGATTGTTGCCGCCTAAGGAGAGAACCGAGCTGTGGCGGATACTGTTCTCTGACAAGATGGCCAAATCCGAGGTGCCACCACCAAAATCAACCAGGGCCACTCCCAATTTGCGTTCTTGAGGGTTTAGCACTGCCTCGGCGGAGGCGAGGGACTCCAAGACAATGTCACAGACGTCAAGACCTGCTCGGTTACAGCATTTGACAATGTTCTGGGCAGAAGTAACAGCGCCGGTGACTATGTGAACTTTGGCCTCCAACCGCACGCCCGACATACCCAACGGGTTTTGGATGCCACCCTGGTCGTCGATGATGTATTCTTGGGGAAGTATGTGAATGACCTCCCGGTCAAACGGTATTGCCACTGCTTTAGCAGCGTCTATTACGCGATCGATGTCTTGCTGGCTAACCTCCCGGGTCTTCACGGCAATAACACCGTGACTGTTATGCCCTTCAATGTGCCCACCGGCAATGCCGGCGTAAACCGCGTTGATTTCACAGCCGGCCATTAATTCAGCTTCTTCTACTGCCCGTTTGATTGAGTCCACTGTGCTTTCAATGTTGACTACCACACCCTTGCGCAGACCTTCTGAAGGATGGGTGCCAATCCCCACAATGTCTATCCCTTCAGGGGTTGCCTCACCAACCACGGCGCAGATTTTGGTGGTGCCGATGTCAAGTCCAACAATCAAAGAATCTTTTTTGGCCATTTTTAAGCCCCCTTCTTCTGAGGTCGGTCTTGCTGACGGACCTGGAAATTTCCTCTGACGAAAACCCGATTTCCGTGGCTGAGATCGATCCCCCGCAACTGGTTGTGAAGCCCTTTTTTCTCCAGATAGCGCAATACCTTTTCCAGCTTGGCTATCTTAGGGCCGAAGTTATCTCTGCCGAGATCAACCTGAATTCCCCCTTGAACTGTAAAAATGCTGACCCCAGTGTTCCTGTTCCACCTGATTTCGGAGACAAGTCGCCAGGGCAGTTTGAGCTTGCTTTCCTTATGGAAATCCTCAATGAGCACGATGAATTCGCGGGGCACCGTACAACCCGGACCGAGAGTCTCGGGGTCAAGTCCGGTGATGATGGGTAAAGCACCATATTCACTGGGCACAGCGCCGGTGAAGCATACGCCCTGATTGTCCATCAAGAAAAACTGATGTCCTCTGACCAGGGCCACCGGTTTGCGTTCTTTGATCTCTATGCGGATTCGATCTGGTATCTCTCTGCTGATCAAGGCTGCCGCTATCCAAGGGTGGTTGGTGAGCCTAAGGTTTACCCCGTCAAGATCCAAGGAGAGGATGTTGACGTCAGAGGGGATCTTGGCTTGTTGAATAACAGACTGTGGATCCAGGTGGTCATAACCGCTCACCTGGATTGTGGTAACCTGTAGCAGAGGCGAGGTGAGCAGGGTGCGATACCCGGCAACACAAAGTACGCTCAATCCCACAAATCCAAGGAAGAAGACAAACAGTTGTAGAATCCAGCCCAATCGGCGACTCATCTGCCGCCGCTTGTGGCGATAGCTGTTCTTCTTGCTAGAGACTTTTATGGATTCAAATGGTAGTGATATCTGCATAGATCAACACCGGCTATTTGTGAGCCGCAGAGTCGAATGGTTCCGTGTTATTGTTGTTGCCAATTATTTCAATCTCAAGTTCCAGCTGGACTCCAAATTCTTGTGAGACCTTGTCGCGGGCGAGTTCAATCAGAGCCAGAATGTCCCTGGCCCGCGCCTGACCGCGATTTACGATGAAATTGGCATGTCGAGGCGAAATCTGGGCGTCGCCGACGCGGACACCCTTTAAGCCTGCGGCCTCAATGAGCCGGCCAGCAAAATCCCCCGGGGGATTCTTGAATACCGAGCCAGCAGAGGGTAGCCGCCATGGCTGCTTCTCCTTTCGCTCTCTGAGCAAGGTGCGGATTTTATCTCTAATCTGTTCGCGAGAACTGGGGGAAAAAGAGAATTCAGCCTCCAGCAGCACAGCACCTGGGGGCAGTTCAGCTCGGCGGTAAGAAAAGCAGAGTTGCGATCCTGCTAACCTGCTCAAGGAGCCGTCAGCAAGGAGTAGGAGCACCTCCTCACAGACATCAGCCATCTCACCAGCGTGGGTGCCGGCATTCATGCGCAAGGCACCCCCCACCGAGCCAGGTATGCCCGCAATAAATTCCAGGCCGCTTAGACCTTCTTGCAAGCAGAAGCGGAGAAGCCGATTAAGGCGCAGCCCCGCGCCCACCCTTACTCTACCTGAGGCATCCAGCCTCTCCACCTGGGAGAAGCCACTTTCCAGGCTGATAGCCGCGGCCCGGGTACCGGTATCGCGCACCAGGAGATTGGTGCCACGGCCAAGGATAAAGTACGGATGATGGTTTTGACTCAGCACCTGAACGGAGGATTGTAGCCCTGCCAGATTCAGAGGACGGAGGAGACAGGACACTGGCCCCCCCACACGTAATGAGGTATGTCCTGCCAGCTTCACATTCCAGTCGACTTCAACTCCGTCCAGGTGCTGAAGCTGTATTTTTAGTTTAGGATCCATCATTTTTCGTCATCAACGGCAGACTCAATTAGAGGACTATGCTTGCCCTCCATAATGTCCATGGAGTGTTGGAGTATTGGAGTGTTGGAGTGTTGCATAAAGATTCAAAACCAAGGAATTCTAAATTTTCAGCCCTTCCATTACTCCATTACTCCACTACTCCAGCTCTTTCCTGTAACGCTTTGAGCAACTCCTCTCCTGTTTTGTAGATGTTTCCTGCTCCAAGGGTCAGAAAAACATCTCCCTGACGCGCTTCCTCGAGTAGAAGCTCCACTAGGTTTGTCTGATTTGGGACGTACCTAATATTCGTGTGGCCGTGTTCTTGTATGGAGGTTACCAGTTTCTCTGCGTGCACCCCCGGAATTGGTGGTTCGCTTGCTGCGTAAATGTCGGTGACAAAGAGAACGTCCGACTGGTAGAAGGCAGTAGTGAAGTCATCGAATAGGGCTTGGGTGCGCGTGTATCGATGGGGCTGGAAGACCACAAAGCGCCGACGTTCCGGAAAGGATTGAGCAATAGTTTTCAGCACTGCCTTGATTTCGGTAGGGTGGTGGCCGTAATCATCTATTATTGTGATACCGCGCACCTCTCCCTTGATCTGAAAACGGCGCTGAACCCCGGTCATTTCCTGCAGTCCGCGGCATATTGCTGTGAAGGGGATTTTAAGTTCGTGCCCCACAGCCACAGCTGCCAGGGAATTCAAGACGTTGTGGGCGCCGGGTATGGATAGGGTCACCTTGCCCATTTCTTCGCCGCGATAGTAAGCTCGGTAAGAACCGCTCAGCCCATCAAAGGTCACATCACGGGCCTGGAAATCAGCCTGGGCCGAAAAACCATAGGTAACCAGACGCTTCTTGATTCTGGGTAGGAGACTCTGAATATTTTCGTCCTCAAGACAGAGGATATTGAGTCCGTAAAATGGGACCTGGTTGATGAAATCAAGAAAAGTCTCCTTTATTTCGTCCAGATCCTTGTAGAAATCGAGATGTTCGGTGTCGATATTCGTTACCAGCGAAATGGTCGGGGAATACAGCAGAAAGGTGCCGTCGCTTTCATCCGCTTCTGCCACCACAAAGTCGCCCTGGCCAAGTTTGGCATTGGTTCCCCAGGCATTCAACCGACCGCCGATTACCACAGTGGGATCCAGGCCGCCCTCGGCCAGCACCGTGCCCACCATGGAGGTGGTAGTTGTCTTGCCGTGAGCTCCTGCAACTAGAACAGCGTACTTGAGTCGCATGAGCTCTGCCAGCATCTCGGCCCTCCGGATAACTGGTAGGTGATAATCTTTGTTGGCTGCCATGACTTCGGGATTGTCGGAATTAATGGCAGATGAAATCACCACAACGTCAGCACCGGCCACCTGCTCAGATTGGTGGCTGTAAAAGACCGTGGCTCCGAGAGTCTCAAGTCTACGAGTAATCTCACTCTCCTGCACGTCGGAACCGCTGACTTGATGACCAAGGTTCAAAAGCAGCTCAGCAATACCGCTCATACCGATGCCGCCAATGCCAACAAAGTGAATATGGTAAGAACGCTTGTACATTAATCAGTTGTCCAGTTTAGCCGGTTAAGTCAGTTAGCCAGTTTGGCCGGTTCTATTTAGCTATCAGCGTTCAGCCGTCAGCGCTCAGCCAAAAAATCTCCAATCTCCAATTTAAAATCCCTCAACTCCTTAATTCGTCAATCCGCAAAATCTCCGTCTCGCCGTTACTCCGCGTCACCGTGTCCTGGCGTCACCGCGTCGGGCGTCGTATAACCACCCCTGTGATTGAAAACCGAACGTTTCGCCCTGGCTTCTGGCGTAGCTGCTTATATTCATGAGAATTCCCATGGCTGCGAGATTGGTGAGCAGGGAACTGCCGCCATAGCTTATGAAGGGTAGGGGCAACCCCTTAGTGGGCAGCAGTCCCATGACCACCGCGCTGTTAATTAAAGCTTGGAGGCCGATTACCAGAGTCAGACCGTAAGCCAGGTAGGTGCCGTATCGGTCAGGTGCTCTTAGGGCGATCTTGACCCCCTTGTAGACCAGAAGAGCATAAAGTAAAAGGACGATGGAAACGCCCACTATGCCGGTTTCTTCACCAATTACCGCCAGGATAAAATCAGTGTGTGGTTCAGGTAGATAGAAGAGCTTTTGCTGACCCGAACCAAGACCAACTCCAAACGGACCACCGGAGCCAAGGGCCAGTAAAGAGTGGAGGAGCTGAAAACTTGTGTCACTGGGATCTCGCCAGGGGTTGAGAAAAGCGAGCAGCCTCTCCCAGCGGTAACTGGTCCGCGCTATTGCCAAAGCCAAGAGAGGAGCAAGAGCCAGACCCGTGGCCAAGAGATAGCGCAAACGCACACCGGCGATAAAGAGCAGGAGAAAAACCAAAATCGAAAATGTCACCGCAGTTCCAAGATCGGGTTGCAAGATGACCAGGCCAACAAAAGCTGCGGTGACCAGAAGGTGCGGCACATAGCCCACAGAGAACTCTTGCACCCGATCTTCCTTCTTGGCCAGAGAATAGGAAACATAAATGATCAGGGTCAGCTTGGCGAATTCTGCTGGTTGTAAAGACAGAGGGCCAAACCTTAGCCAGCGCCTGGCGCCCCCAACGCGGTATCCTATTTGTGGCAGCAATACAATGATGAGACTCAACAGACTTATTGCGAGGATTACATAAACAAGACGGCGATAAACGACATAGGGCAAGTTCTTGCTGAGGATGAGTACGGCTATACCTATCATGGCAAAAACGATTTGTTTTTTGACAAAGTACATACTGTCGCCAAAGCGCTGCTGAGCCATAATGGAACTGGAACTGTAAAGCATCACCAGCCCGATGCCCATCAATGCCAAGGTAATGAACAGCAGCCCCAGATCGTAGCTCTTTTTGTGTTTGTTTTCTCGAGCCATTAGGTCATTTCGCATCTAGCATCCAGCATCCGGCTTTCAATTGTGGGCGTTGAGCTTTCTCTTGTTCTTGACTGAAGAGACCCATGGACAACTAAAGCTGTCGTCACCTAATATCTCTTCAGCGGAAAATTTGTGCACCAGGGTACGGAAATGGTCGCCACGCTCCCGGTAGTTCTTGTAGAGATCGAAACTCGAACACGCAGGGGCAAGCAGGACCACGTCGCCGGCGGCAGCGGCCCCAAAAGTCACTTGAACTGCGGCCTCCATGTCCTCCACCACCACTGTGCAGGAGAGATTACCTAAAGCTTTGGCCAGGCGAAATCTAGCTTCACCCATGAGCACCAGCATTTTCACCCGCTGACGAACCAAACCTTTAAGTGGTGCGTAGGAGCCTTCCTTGTCTCGCCCCCCGGCGATGAGGATGATGGGCGAGGTGAAGCTCTCCATGGACCGAACCACTGAATCCACGTTGGTAGCCTTTGAATCGTTATAAAAACGAATGCCATGCCAGTGGTGAACAAGCTCCATGCGGTGCGGCAGTGGTTTGAAGTTGTCAATTGACCGCTGAATAGCTTCCGGCTTGGCACCCATACAAGTGGCAGCAAGCACTGCCGCCGTGAGATTTTGCTGGTTGTGTTTACCGGTAAGTTGCCAGCGGCGCAGGTCATAGCGGCGTACCGGGCTGGGCATTATGCGACAGACCAGTGACCCTGATTCCAGATAGGCGTGAGCCGAGCGTTTTGTCGGGTGGAAGTTGAGCTGACGACTGCCGATCTTGCAACGCACGCCAATCAAGGGGTCACGGGCGGGCACCACTGCAGTGTCGTTTTCTGTTTGGTTTGAAAACAGTCGGCACTTGCTTTCCACATAGTCGGAAAAAGAGTCATAGCGATCCAGGTGGTCCTCACTGATGTTCAGGAGGATTGCAACCCTGGGGTGAAAGCTCTCCATGGTATCAAGCTGGAAGCTGCTGACTTCTACCACAGCTACTTCGAATCCATCTTTTTCTTTCAACACGCTGACCAGGGGATTGCCAATATTGCCACCCACGAAAACGCGCTGGCCACTATTCTTGAGCATATCGCCCACCAGAGCAGTGGTAGTGGTTTTTCCATTGGTGCCGCTTATGGCTACAACGGGCAGATCCAAGAAACGACTTGCCAGTTCCAGTTCACCGATTATGGGAACCCCCTTGTTGCTTGCCTCTGAGAGCTGCGGCAACTTCAGGGGGACGCCGGGGCTGACCACCACGAGGTCTGCTTCGGTAAATACTTCCGTGGGGTGCCCCCCCAGAGCCAGGGAACACCCGAGAGCTTGGGCGGACTCCACTGCCGCACCCAAGTCCGCAGCCGGGAGATGGTCGGTGATGGTTACGCGAGCACCCCTGGCAAGAAGAAACTCGGCTACAGCCAGACCCGTGCGGGCCAAGCCAACGACCAAAACTTTTTTGTTGCGGAGGTTTTCCACGAGCCTCATTCTCTCGTCATAAACGACATCGGACAATATTTTGGTGATTTGGTCATTGGGTCATTACGCTTCGCTGTCATTTGGGCTAATGCCCGTCATTAGGTGGTCAAGATACAGGATTACCAATGAAGGCGAAGCCCTGATCCAGTGGTCAAATCATAAAAAGACATAATGACCCAGTGACCTAACTGGAAGCCACCCAAACCAAACTTCAAGATTCTTGAGAGTCCTCAGGGTTCTCGAAAATTGCAACGAGGTGCTCCACCACCTTTTCCATCCGCATTCCCCGAGAGCCCTTCACCAGTATCCAGTCTCCGGCAGCCATCAAGTTCCGGACTTGAGATGCGATTTCCTGATGGTCGCTGCCTTGTGTCAATCGGTTGCTGTCCATCCCAGCTTCGGCAGCACCGGCAAGGAGGTGAGAGGCTTGCTCTCCCAAGGCTAGAAGATAATCAACTCCTTCTTGGGCTGCTTTGGCGCCCACCTGGCTGTGCAAGGCCGCACTCTCGTCTCCCAGTTCCAGCATGTCACCGAGGACGGCGAAACCTCTACCCTGCTTTTTCACTTGTCTTAGCGTCTCCAGGGCGGCAGCCATGGAGCCGGGATTGGCATTGTAGCTGTCATTGATGATACTGATTTCGCCAGGGATAGTGAGCACCTCCATCCTTTTGTCAACAGGTTTAAAATTCGCCAAACCACTGGCGATGGTACTGGTTGGCAGGTTCAAGGCCCAGACAACCGCTGCGGCCGCCACTGCATTATTGAGGTGGTGGAGCCCAAGCACCGGCAGGTCAATCTCCAAGGTTTCCTCCGGTAGTTTCAGGAGGAAACGGCTTCCATCTACATCCATGGCCAAAATTCGGTCTAGAGTTATGTCGGCGGGCTCACCATTAACGGAGAAGCTCACCTGACGGCCGGGAAACGAAGAGGCCAAGTTCAGGACTCTAGGGTCATCCCGGTTGACTACAATGGTTGCAGACGCTGCCATTCCAGCAAAGAGTTCGCCTTTGGCTGCCTCAATACCTTCAAGAGTTCCCAGTCCCTGTAAATGGGCTGGTTGGATATTGGTAATCAGTCCCACATCCGGACTGACGATCTCAGTCAGCCGTTTGATTTCCCCAGGATGGTTCATCCCCAGTTCCACCACCGCTGCCTGGTGGGTGCTATTCAGCTGCAGTAAGGTGATTGGCAATCCCACCAAGTTGTTGAAAGTTCCCTGGTTTTTGAGAATCTTCCAAGAGCGGTCGAGAATGGACGCAACCATCTCTTTAGTGGTGGTTTTACCGTTGGAACCCGTAATCGCCACCACCGGAAGAGGATAAAGCCGGCGCCAGAACTCGGCCAGGTCCCCGAAGGCACGAAGAGTGTCAGGAACTCCCACCACAGGGACCCGGAGGTCCCGCAGGCCAATGTTCTCCACCTCTCCCTGGTCGACAATGACACCAGATCCACCTCGGCTTACCGCTTGGGCAATAAACTGATGACCATCAAATTGCTCCCCTTTCAGAGCTACAAACAAGCCCCCAGGACTCAGGGTGCGACTATCGGTGGAGATGGAGGTAAATCGCTGTTCGTCACCCTTTATCAGAAGCTGGCCTCCAGTTGCCTCAAGGACCGCATCCAAGGTCCATATGTTCTCGTCGTTAGTCATTAGTCTTGTCGAGCCAAATCATTAACTAAATTGTGTCTGAGTCATTTGGCTTCGCCGTCACTACGCTCCGCTGTCATTAAGTCATTAGGTCGCGATAGATGACAATAAATGACAGCGCAGCTAAATGACCTAATGACCATGCATGACGCGATTCATTGTTAGCTAGGGCTTCTCTCCGCTTACCATTCACAGTTTACTTGCGTACACCCTCACGCCTTTTACGTTCCTCTAGAGCCTGGGCCGCCACAACTCGATCGTCGAATTCTACACGTTTGTTGCCCAGAATCTGGTAGTCCTCGTGGCCCTTGCCCCCGATATAAACAACGTCTCCCGGACGGGCATAATCAATGGCCATACGAATGGCCTCGCCGCGGTCTACCGCAAGGGTGTAACCACGTTTGCAGTTACCACTACAGGCGCTAAGGGAGGAGAGCAGTGGAAACCCCTGAACTCGAACACCGTTCTCGATATCGGCCATTATGGCCTCAGGGACTTCGCTCCTGGGGTTATCCGAAGTGATCACCACCAGGTCGGCGCGCTGGGCGGCGGCCTCTCCCATGAGGGAACGCTTGCCACGATCGCGATCCCCGCCACAGCCAAATACACAGATAATCTTCCGGAATTGAAGCTCTCGTAGGGAGTCCAGGGCCTTTTGCAGGGCGTCCGGGGTGTGAGCGTAATCCACCAGAACCTGGAAACCCATCTCGTTTGGGACCCTCTCCAGCCTGCCTGGAACTCGCTCCAGGGATTGCTCGCCGGTTTGAATTGCATCCAAGGGGAGTTCGAGGCCCACAGCAACAGAAGTTGCGGCCAGAAGATTGTATAGATTCAAACGCCCGATCATGGAGGAATGCACTTCTAATTCGCCCTTGGGAGTATGTAACAAAGCCTTGATGCCAGATGAGTCGCACTTCACCCTGTCAGCCTTGATGTCAGCGTCGGGTGCAAGGCCGTAACGGAGCAACGGCCCTCCAACCTGGGAACACAGTTGCTGACCCCAGACATCATCGCTATTGATGACAGCGAGGGGAAGAGTATCCCCATGAGCCTGGAGAATCTGGGAGAACAGACGGCTTTTGGCGACAAAATAGCTCTCCATGCTGCCGTGATAATCCAGGTGATCCTGCGAGAGATTGGTAAACACTCCAACAGCAAACCGGGTTCCATCCACTCGATGCATGTCAAGGCCGTGAGAAGAGACTTCCATTACTACGTGGGTGACCCCCGCCGCCACCATTTCCCTTAATGTTCTTTGCAGGTCGAGGGACTCAGGAGTGGTAACCGGCGCTGGTTGTTCATGGCCAAGATAGCGAATGTTAACGGTCCCTATAACCCCGACTCGGAGGCCGCAAGCTTCTAGGACTGACTCGAGTAGATAGGAGGTGGTGGTCTTTCCATTGGTTCCGGTGATACCAACAATAGTAAGTGAGTGGGAGGGGAAACCGTAGAATCGGTTCGAAATCTTGGCGAGCGCAGCCCTGGTATTGTCCACCCTGATGACGGTTACTCCCGATATGGGATCCAGTGGCTTTTCGACAACAACACTATGGGCGCCACGGTCAATGGCCTGATTGACAAAGTCATGTCCGTCACTCTGGGTGCCCCTGATAGCCACAAAAAGACTTCCCCCAGAGATATGTCCACTGTGGTGGTTAACCTCGCGCACCTCACGGTGAAGGTCACCGTGCAGTTGCAAAATGGCAAGATCCTGAATCAGGTGTTCCAACAACAATATTGCCTCCCTAGTCTGCTGTCAGGATCAGGCTACAGGAATGAACCGTGCTGAGATTTCTGCCCGGTTCAGGATTCTGTCCCACCACTCTGCCGCTCCCGTGGGTATCCAACGAGCCGGTGAAATTCCGTAGTTGACCAAGTGCGGCTCTAAGACTGAGGCCGGTGAGATCGGGCATAACCGTCAAATGGTTATTTTCAGTCTGACCATAGGCCACGGGTTGCAGGGCCATAAGCGGCTGTGGTGCTGACGGCTCCATGCTGTCCAAAGTGGCAGCATTTTTGACTTTCCTCTTTACC
>Ga0209536_100004403_pt1 | contig 22229 bp, 18 predicted proteins | sample DeeMarSeWOR28_12_FD_187461 | JGI IMG/M metagenome (GOLD analysis project Ga0209536, IMG submission 187461) | Marine sediment microbial communities from White Oak River estuary, North Carolina - WOR-2-8_12 (SPAdes) (version 2) | ecosystem: Environmental > Aquatic > Marine > Intertidal zone >... | reverse complement strand
GAAATAAAGTTTTAAATATAATCTTATTATTTGGATAGGATTCTATGGCAAAAAAGTTTAGACGTGTAAGAACTTTTGCTAGAACTGCTGCTAAATCAATGGAAAAGAAACTCGTTGAAAATGCAAAAGAACTGCAAAATGATCCATATCTTATTCTACCAGAATATTCAGATAACTATTCCAAAAAATATTTTGATAAAATTAAAAAAAGCCTTGACAAGATAATTCGTTTTAAAGATGATGCCTCTAAACTTGAAAAACTGTCAAACAAAAGAGATCTTAGTGGGGCTTTAGCAGGAACTCTTACCATTGCTCATTCTGAAAAAGCACCATACCTTGGTGTTGCAAAATTTTCAACAGGTGATATATCTTATGCTCAAAGAGGAAGAGCAGGTAAAGAACAACTGATAGCTGTTCAATATTTTGATAATCCTGTTCTAAGATTGCTTGGTATAAAAGATATTGCACTTAAAAAAAGATTGCATGTATATTCTTGGGATGAAGGATTTGTATCAACTGGTATTGAAGCAAAACCTCCAAAAGAGTTTGTCAATTTTATAATAAAAAAAACAAATCTTACCTTTAAGAATGGAGTTGCAACTTGCGGGCATATAAATCCAGAAATTGTAAAAAATAAAGAAACATTTAAGAAAAACTATCTTAGAATAGATTGGAAATCTGCAGATTTAATTATTGCCATATGTGAAGATTGTGCAAAAACAAGCAAAAATACAATTTTTACTATTACAAAATACATCCTTGAACCAAGTATTTCAGATGATTTTTCAATAGAAGTAATCGGACAAGTTGTAAAACAAAAAGAAATAGATACCGAACAACTACAAAAATTAAATGAATATCTATCTGGAGAATTAACAGATATTAAATTAATTGAAGAAAATATGAAATATCGTGAGGAATCAATTAAGGAATCAGGTGAAAAGATATTTATTCTTGACGGAACTTCATACGGAACTGACATCGAAAAATTTTTAAAAGCACTCAAACCAAATAAATTTGAAAGAGAGGGTCTTGAGTTCATTTTTAAAAAAGTTGATGAACCAGTAATTTTTGATAATGTTACTTCAAATAAGGTTCTTGAAAAATATTGGAAGGATCATGGACTTGATACAATAAACTCAATTATTGATAATAAAGAAATGGCTAAAAAATTCTATCAACTAGATGATACTCCTTCTGATATTTTAGAACTTGTTTTTAACTATAAAGAAAGACAGCAGATATTATCCAAACTACCAAGCTACAAGAATCTTCCAAAACTTTCAAAATTTATAGATAATGTGGTTAGAACTTACAAGACATTTGGAGAAAGGGAAGCTCTTGCAGAAATTAAAAAAAGACCGGATGACCCGAAAGCAAAGTCAATATCATATGCCTTTTTACTTGCGTTTGGAAAAGGGGAAGACAAGAAATGGCAGTATTCTCAAGTAGAAGTAGAATATGGAGAATTCTTGAAGGATTTTGCAAAAAAATTGCTTGAATCTGACCCTAAAAAATATCATTCAGCATTTAAAGAATTACTTACTACAAGTGGTTCTTCAGAAAATATTGATGATTATAAGATATGATTTTTTTAATCTACTAGTAACGATCTTAGGTTAAAATTATTTATTGATGTCTCCCATATTTTTATTGATATTGAGTTAATGATGTTATTATCAATTGTTTCAACGATTTTCCCAAGTATTTGATTTTCATAAATTACATTTTTTTCTAATTCCTTATTTTGTTCATCGATATAATATCTATTTATTGATGCAATTGAACTGATGTGGTTTACTTTTGAATATAAGATATCTCCTTCATAATTACAATAAAATATTAGATCGTTTTCTTCAATATTAAAATTAGGATGAGATGATCTTTGTATTATCAGATAGTTTTGATTTGTTTTTGATTCAAAATTATTTTCATTATCTATTATACAAATATAATTGTTTGAGTTTTCAAATGAATCGAGAAATATTTCAAGACCAATTACTTCTGTAATATAAATAAAAGGTAGACATGCAGATAGTGTAAAAATAACTGTTATGATTGATTTTTTAGTAATTTTTCTAATTTTTTACTCACCTCTTCATGTTATTAAGTTTCTTGCTAACATTTGTCATGATTAATATATAAAGGTTTTCTGTAAAAAAGTCAAAATAGGAAAAATGTCTATATTAATAAAAAAAAGAAAAAAAAGATTTGGACTATTGAAGTCCAAAGATATATTTAAAAATTAGAAGGATATTCGGGAACCGCTCTAGAATCTGTAGAAGAAGTATATTTTTTATTCCTCTAGGTCTTGGATCTGAAACTGGTAAAGAATCAGACCAATCACTCTCTCCACCGTTTGAATCCTTTGACATCACTTTAATATAATATTTACCACTCTCAGTCCAATTATGAGTTGCTTCACAAGTATCACCTGAAATGTATGGTCCAAGCCACTCACTTTTTGTTCCATCGCCCCAATCCCACTGATAATACAATTGGTCGTCATCCGAATCAGTTGTACTACTAGTGTAAGTATAATCAACTCCAAGATCAATTTTTTTCTTTCCAACTGGTTTATCAGGTTTATCTGGTTGCTCATTGTCAAATGGTGCAAATTTAGTTAATGTCGCGTCAGCATCTTTTGAATATGATGTACCATCTCTACCCGCTACAATAAATCCGCCATCACTTGTTTGCTTTATACTAATACCTACCTCTCGATATGGACCACCATTTATCTGTACCCATTCTATTTTACCATCATCATCCAACTTCACAAGATGAGTATCTTCCTTATCACCAGTATAGCCATTAAAGTTCATCGTTACACAAAGTACATATTCATCAACATCAGAAGTCTCTGCCATACTCCAACATGTGTCAGTATAGATGTCTCCATAGCTTTTATTCCATACCATATTTAGATCAGAATCAGTTCGTACCGCCCATGCATTTGCATTAAATCCAGGTTCATAACTTTGTCCAGCCATAATAAATCCACCATCTGAGGTTTGGAAACAATCACTATTATAACTTCCATCATTTCCTGTTCTACTATAAGTATTATCATTTATAATTTGTAAATCAGAATCTGTCTTAATCATTCTGTAGTCATAATTTGATGGAGTATTGAATGCAGTTCCAGATATAAGGTAGCCATCTCCTGCTTTACATAGAGCATAACCCTCATCCTTATAATCACCATATTCATAAAATTCATAATCAATCATTACGCCGGATAAGTCAGTTACCACCAATATTGGAAACCAATCGTCTGGAGGGTCGCTATTATAAGCACCAGATCCTACGGTTACGTAAATCCCTTCACCTTCAGGCTCGATTACTTCTGAAGGAACAAACCACCATACCCATGGTTCAGCTATATGTGAAAACCAAAGAAAATTTCCGGATTCATCAAACTTTACCAGACCACCTACTAATATATCTATCTCTTCAAACTTAAAAAGGATATAAACACATAATATGTAGCCACCATCGCTTGTTTGCATAATTGCAGAAGCCCAGTTATCATAAACATAACATGTTGTATCATTGTATTCAAATTCCCTAATAGTCCAATTCCATTCTTGGTTTCCTCCTGAATCAACCTTTAATACATATGGATAATAGTTACCGTTTTCTTCGTGATTACCACATACAATATATCCTCCATCAGTTGTAACATCTACATCATAAAAGACATCATACTCGTCTTCACCATACTTTTGAGTCCATTCAACTCCAGGAATCTGTGTAGATGATTCTGCTTTTTTATTAACTATATTCATAGTCCCCACTGCAGGTAATGCAGCTGAAATCAATAGCGTTGCAATTACAATTCCAATAATTTTTCCTTTCATTTTTTTCCTCCCTAAGAAAAGTAAATTTGTAATATTAGAGTTTAATTTAAACTTTTCTAAAAAAATAACCAAATTTAAATTATTTAATCTGTTAAAATTAAAAATTAATTATATTTTTTTTAAAAATGATATTATTACGAAATATTTATACATAAAAAACAGATACAAAATTCAATAGAGATGGGATACAACTAAAATAAACTCTATTCTAAATAATGAAACTATAGGTGAAAAATGCCAAAAACAATACTAATAGTAGATGATGAGGAAGATGTAAGGGAAAGTGTTAAAACAATATTAACTGCAAATGGTTATAAAGTAGAAACTGCAATAGATGGAGATGATTGTCTTAAAAAAATTCAAGAAATAACTCCCGATCTTATACTATTAGATATAATGATGCCAGGTAAACCTATAGGGGAAGTCATCAAACAAATCCAAAATATTAAAATTGCTTTTATGAGTGTTGTAAGAATATCAGATGCAAGAAAACAAGGTCTTTGCTCTCAATCAAATATTGTTGATTTCTTTCAAAAACCTTTCAATGTGTCTGATTTAGTAGATAGACTGGAATTCATATTGAATGGATAGTTTTGGTTGAAACATAAATATAAAAAATAAAACGATGAGGAACAATGGGATGGATGCAAAAAAATTCAGCTTGAAAAAAATGATATTTTCAAAGATAAATAGGAAACTATCATTTCTTGTAATTGCAGCATTGCTTGCTCCTGCCCTTGGAATATTTCTATTTTATTATATTTTAGCATCCTCTTTTCCTTCTGGGATTTTTTCAGAACAAGCAGCATTACTTAGAACTACTGCTGTTTTTATTATAATATTAATTTGTATCGTAAATGCAGGAGTAATTGGATTTTTTGTAACAAGGTCTATTTCAAAACCAATAAATGAATTATATAAAGCAACTCTTGAACTTGAAAAAGGAAATTATGATATTAGGATTGATATTAAAACTGATGATGAGATTTCAGAATTGGGAAATGCTTTTAATCTAACATCAGCAGCTCTTGGAAAACTTGAGCAAGAAAGAAAAGAAATAGATAATGCAAAAACAGAGTTTTTAAGCATTACTTCACATGAACTAAGAAGCCCAATGACACCTATGAAGGCTCAGCTTCAGATGCTACAAGAAGGATATTTTGGAAAACTAAACAAAAAAACTAAAGATAGTTTGGAAATTATTACAAGAAACGCCGATAGACTTGACAATATTATAGTAGATTTTTTAGAGATATCACGAATAGAAGCAGCAAGATTAAAATTTAATTTTAAAGAAACAGATATATCACAAATTGTAGATGAAACAACAAAATTCATGGAAGGATTTGCAAAAGAAAAGAATATAAGGCTAGTAGTAAAAACAGCGAATATTCCAAAGATTGAGGTAGACCCTGATAGGTTAATTCAAGTTCTAAGAAACCTTATTAATAATGCGATAAAATTTTCTGAAGAAAATTCCAAAATAGAAATTGATACAAAACTAAAAGGAAATTATATCCTTTTTTCTGTAAAAGATTATGGTTGTGGATTGAATTCTGAAAATCAAATTAGGATTTTTGAACCGTTCTACCAGGTAGAAAATTCATCACATCGTAAGCATGGTGGTACAGGTCTTGGACTTGCGATTTGTAGAGGAATTGTTGAAGCTCAAAAAGGAAAATTATGGGTTGAAAGCAAAGAAGGTAGGGGAAGTAAGTTTTCATTTACTGTGCCTTTAAAACCAGTAAAAAATATTGAACCAATAAAAGTATTATTTTCATCAAAGAAATTAATTGAAAACAAAATTTGTGAAGAATTTAAAACAGTTCTTGGACCACTAGGTAATTCAGAGTTTGATGAATTGAAAAATAAAAATTCATTAGGTAAAGATGATTTATTTGAATATATTGATTCATTAACAGAACTACATATTATTCCTGAAAAAAAAGGGGAAAATTTTAAAAATAACATTGGTGGAATTTTTGGAGAAGAAAAAACAATTATAAATAAGGAAAATGATACAAATTATTGTATTCAAGAGGATGAGGTGGTAGGACGAAGTTAAGAAGTTTATTGATAATCATGTGTCTTGCAATATCTACCATCCCTATTGGTATTATTGGAGGTATTGAGGGATTTGAGTCTTCGTATTTTTTAATTGGATTAATCTTTTTAGTTACTTTTGCTGCATCAATTATGATTTCATATTTCATTACAAGACCACTTGAAAAATTAACAGATAACATAATTGAGATATCAAAAGGAAAACTTGATGTAACTCTTGCTCCAAGTGAAATTCATGAGATTAACAAACTAACTGATTCATTAAATAGAATTATGGCAAGCTTAAAACTAGCAATTCATAAGGTTGGAGTAAAAAAAGGTGAGATATTTGAAGACGAGTTAGCATTTAAAGATTCATCGTTACAAAAAAAAGATGATATATTTGATATAATTTCCGGATGGACCTGGGAGACTGATTCAAAAGGAAATTATACATTTTGTTCAGGAAATGTTAAAAAATTTTTAGGTTACAATCCTGATGAAATAGTAGGTAAGAGCTTTTTTGACATTATTTCCTCTGAAAATGTTGAAAAAACAAAAAGAGTTTTCAATGAAGCATTAAAGGAAAAAAATCCGATTGATAATCTTGAGAATCTAGTTGTTAATAAAAATGGAGATAAAATCTATGTCAGGACAAACGGTATGCCACTTTTGGATGATTCTGGAAATCTGATAGGTTATAAAGGAATTATTACTGATATTTCCTCTGAAAAAGAAGCAGAAAATAAGATTAATGAATTGAATACAAAATTATCTGATTTAAAAAATGAAATCGCCAAATTTTCAAACTGTAACCAATCAGAAGACAGATCAGAACCATTGGATGATGAACCTATTAAACCTGAAGAAAAGTTAAAAGAGCATCAAATTGGCTATATATTTTTATTTGATGAAAATGCAAATATACTGGCGTGTACAGATTCAATGTATGAGAAATTAGGATACACAAAAGATGAGATGCTATCTTTGAATATTACAGATTTTGACGCTCTTGAAACAAAGCAGGATATAAAAGAAAAATTAGAAAGAGCAAAAAAAGAAGGTCACTTCAGCTTTAAGACAATGCATAAGAAAAAAGATGGTTCAACTTTTCTTGTTTACGAGAGTTTTCAATATCTAAAAGATAAAGATGCTTTTAGATGCATTGTAAAAGAGGATTAAAACTATAAAAATCCTATCTAAATTTTATTTTTTTACCATTAAGTTTTTATTATAAATTATAATACCATGGCTGCCGTGCAGTATATGATAAGAGCATCTGAACGATCACAAGGTATTTCTTATGCAATTAGAGAGGTAGTTATACCTGCAAGAAAACTTGAACAAAGAGGTATAAAAGTATTACATTTAAACATTGGTGACCCCAATAAATACGATTTTGACACTCCACAACATATGAAAGATGCATTACTAGATGCAACAAATCAAGGATATAATGGTTATTCACCATCAGAAGGTGAAGTAGAACTAAGAAACGCAATAATTGAACGTGAGAAAGAAAGAAACAATATTGACTATAAATTAGATGAAATTTGTGTAACAACTGGAGTGACAGAGGCTCTTCAAATACTTATCAATGCGTTACTAGATCCAAATGATGAGTTATTAATTCCTGGTCCAACATATCCTCAATATTCACTTATTACAAGGTTTAACAATGCAAATCCAATTTCCTATAGATGTATTGAAGAGGAAGGATGGCAGCCTGATGTAGACAATATTCGTAAGAATATTTCAGATAAAACAAAAGGAATTGTAATAATTAATCCAAATAATCCTACCGGTGCACTTTATCCAAAGAATGTAATAAAGCAAATTATAGATATTGCAGGAGAATATAAGATTCCAATAATTTCTGATGAAATCTATGATGATATGACATTTGACGATAAACAATATGCTACATCTACACTTGGAAAGGATATTTCTGTAATAACCTTTAATGGTTTTTCAAAAGTGTACTTGGTTCCTGGATGGCGAATGGGTTACACCTTATTTCATCATAATGGAGAGCTTGATGAAGTCCAAGATGCATTTATGAGAATTGCTCGATCAAGATTGTGTGCAAGTTCTATATGTCAACGAGCATGTATTGCAGCCTTGAAAGGTCCACAAGATCATATAATCGAAGTTAATAATAAACTAAGAAAAAGACGTGATTTTTCTTATAAAAGATTAAATGAAATAGAAGGATTATCAACTGCAAAACCAGACGGTGCATTTTATATATTTCCAAAAATAGAAGCAATGGATAATGGAATATGGAAAACAGATAAAGAATTTGTTTTAGATTTATTAAATGAGGCGCACGTCTTAGTTGTTCATGGGTCAGGCTTTTGTGAAACCTATGGTAAAAATCATTTTAGAGCAGTAATATTGCCAACTCTTGAAACACTAGAACAAGCCTTTAATAACTTAGAATCTTTTATGAAAAAAAGATTAAAATAGATTAAATTTTTATTTTAGAATTTACAAATCTTATTTTATTATGATAATAAATCCTAATAAAAATGCATCTATTGTAATACTGCCAGAGTGTCCATAATCAACATTTGCATCAATTGTAATTTTAGTTTGCCCTAGACCTATAATAACTTTGGATTGTATATATTCTTTATCTTCGGTCAAAATACTAGCAAATGTACCTGAAGTTTCTCTTCCTAAAATAATTATACCAGAGCTTAATTTAATGTTCCAATCAACGTTTTTTGCTTCTCCGTCACCAATGTTATTGATATCTGCAGATAACTTAAACAATCCTCCAGAGATATTATCAATTTCTAAAACGGGTTCATTGATATGGACTGAAAATCCTTCTGACCATTTACTTTCATATCCGTATTCATCCTTTGCTTTGACTGAAATGGTATAATCTCCTCCCTCTGGCCAAGTGTATGTTGCATTAGCAATTTCATTTGATTTAAATGGACCGACCCAACCACTGTTATATCCATTATCCCAATCAAACCAATAATAAAGATCATCACCATCAGGCTCGAAAGTCGTTGTTACATATTCTAGTTCCTCTCCTGCATCTCCTTTTGGAGGTCCATGAGGTTTTGATGGAATCTCTGGAATATAATTATTTTTTGTAGTGAAATTCCAAATCTCACTTTGATTTGTTCCTCCGCGATGATCATCAGATAATATATACCAATAATAAGTTGCTTGAAATTCAAGAAGACCAGGATCAAAATAATTTTCAGATATATTGGATGCAAAAAGTGGAGGAGGATTTGTTGTTCCTAAATAAATATCGTAAAACAGTTCATCTCCATCAGGATCTGTACAATTCCAAGCTAAATCAACATCTGGTCTAACATCTATTTCACCATTTTCAGGAGAAGGATTAATTGCTTTATTTGGTTGATTATTTGGTATATAAGTTTTCGCTGTTTCATCGGTATATCCATTACTATTGTTATAAACAACTAGTGTCATTTGAATATTATTTGCTTTTAGATCACCAAAATTATCTCCATGAGCATCCTCATGTTCGTTACCATCCCAGATGATATTATCTGTATAGGTTTGCCCTGCACCAATTGAAATACTCTCATCAAATGCAAAATCTAAAAAACCAAAATTAAATGGTTCTTCAAGAGGTGTTTCGTATCTTGATACAATTTCTGTAATAAATGTTCTTATATATCCATCATATTGAAAATCTTCATTGTTTTCAATATTTATTGAAATGTTAAAAGTTGCATTATCGATTAAATAAGCTGTGATATTTGCAGTAATATTTGCAACAGTTCTATTACCACATTCATCTAAAATGCCTGGAAGTTGTTCAATATCGTCGCCCTTTATTTTCTTGAAATCTCCATCAAAAAAAGTTGAGGGAAATTGATCAACACTATAATTAAGTGCCCAATAGATCGCGTCATAATTTAAAGGTAAACCCTCTTTATCAAAACAAATCATTATAGCGTATTCAAAGTCGTATAACCCAGACATATATGTATCAAACATATTCAAACTCCAATTATGACAAGGAGTACATGATTGAGAAGCAGCAACCCCAGCAAAAACTGTATGAGTATAATCCTGGTTTATGTCTTCTTTCTTTGTAATATCAATAAGAGTTTTTTGAAAAGTTGATGCTGCTGTTAAACTTGTAAATAAAATTATACATATCAATAAAGTAAATATTTTTTTTCTAATATAAATCGCTCTCCCTTATATTTTTTTATTATTATTAAAATAAAGATTACATAAATATAAATGTTTTGGTGATATCCATAAGTTCAGAAAGCAATTTATAATGAATTTATTTTAGTCGAAACAGTATTAAATGACATATTTATACAATCAAAACGTGTTCAAAATACCAAGAGGGACAAGAGATTTTACTTCACAAGAAATGGAAAAACGTAGATACATTGAAGAAATAATGCGTACAACTTTTATGTCATTTGGTTATAATGAAATACAAACACCAACTTTTGAAACTCTTGAACTCTTCAAAGCAAAATCTGGTCAAGAAATAATGGATGAATTATATTATTTTAAAGATAAGGGTAATAGAGATTTAGCTTTAAGACCAGAATTAACTGCTCCTACTATTCGTTTTTATGTTGAAAAACTTCAAATGGAACCAAAACCCTTAAAACTATTCTACTTTGGCAATTGTTACAGATATGATAGACCACAAAAAGGACGATATCGAGAATTCAAACAGGCTGGATGTGAAATTATTGGAACAGATTCTCCTGAAGCAAACGCTGAACTTATTTCATTAGCTTATAAAATTTTAAAAAATTCAGGAATAAAAAATTTAAAATTAAATATTGGAAATCTTACTATTTTATCAAGTGTATTTAATCAATTAAAAATAACAAAAGATCAACAAAAATATATAATTCCTTTAATAGATAAATCAATGTTTGAAGAAGTTATTGATGCTCTAAGAGACTTTGGTATTGAAAACAAAGATGCAGAAAATCTTGTAAGATTTCTAAAAACAACAGAGATAAAATTTATTAAAGGATTTATTGAAGATGATGAAACAAAAAAAGAACTTGAAAAATTTGAAACAATACTTACGTTGTTAGAAAAAGCATTTGGAATTAAAGATTTTAAAATACAAATGAATATTGTGAGAGGATTAGATTACTACAAGGGACTTGTTTTTGAAATTGAAACACCAAAACTAGGAGCTGAAAAACAATTATGTGGTGGAGGAGAATATGATTTAATTTCTTTATTTGGAGGAAAAGACGCTCCTTCAGCGGGTTTTGCAATTGGATTTGATCGAACAATAGTTGCACTAGAAACAGAGAATTTTAATTTTCCAACAAAAAATATAGATGTTTATGTTATTCCTTTAACTGAAGACTTTATTGAAAAAGCAATTATTATAGTTCAAGCCTTGAGAGAAGCTGGTTTAACAGTAGACCTAGATCTCTTAAGACGAGGAATAGGTAAATCTCTTAAATATGCAAGTTCGATAAAAGCAAAAAAAGCAATGATAATTGGACCAGATGAAATAAAACAGAATTCTGTAACAATTAGGGATATGGATACTGGAGAACAAAAACTAATAAAAATAGAAAATATAAAAAATTCTATTCGCTAATATATTAAACTATTTTTCTAATAAAGATAATGGCCATCTTTTGGGTGTATTAAAAATGAAGACCATGAAACGAAAATATATTATTGATACATCAGCAATATTTTCGGGAAAACCCATTGATCTTGGTGAATCAGAGATAATAACTACATTAAAGGTTTCAGATGAGATCACTGCAGGTGGACGTGATTATCAAAATTTTCAATATCTGAAAGAGAAGGGATTAATAATCTTAACACCGACAAAGAATGTAATTAAAGAAGTTGAAAAAATATCTAATAAAACCGGAGATAAAAATAGATTATCAGATACAGATATTGAATTAATAGCTTTAGCTTTGGAACTTAAAAGAAAAGGTGATTCTGAGATAATAATTCTTACTGATGATTATTCAATTCAAAATGTAGCTAATACTTTAAATTTAAAATTTGAATCAATTAACCAAGCTGGAATAACAAAAAGGTTTAAATGGGGCTATAGATGTCGAGGGTGCGGTAAAAAATTCAAAGATAGTATAAAGATATGTCCTATATGTGGAGCTGAAATAAGAAGTATAGTCTCTAACAAAAAAATCATCAATAACTGTAGTGATAAAAAATGAATTATAAAGAATTTTTAGAAAAATTAAAACATATTTTTTTAAAATTTTGGCGTAGTGATGACAGTAAAGTTTCCCTTGTTAGAGATGTAGTTGTGGCTTTATTTCTTGTTTTAATTATATTAACTGCTTTATGGACTTATACTGGCCAATGGTTTGGTGCACCAATGGTAGCAATTGAATCTGGAAGCATGATGCATCAAAATGAACCCTTTGGAAGATTTGGTACAATTAATGCTGGAGATATGGTTCTTTTAGTTAAGATAAACAAAAAAAGTGACATAACAACACAAATAGATAGAGACCCAAATAACTATTATTATGGAGATTTTGGGGATGTAATAGTATATCGTCCCTATGGAGATTACGATAGAGATCAAATCATTCATAGGGCTATGTGTTGGATAGATTATAACGAAAACGATAAGACTTTTACAGTTGAAGGATATGGACTATATAATGTTACATCAATTACAATTCCTGATCTTGGACTTAATAATTATATACCTAATCCACCACATTCTGGTTATATAACCAAAGGAGATAATCCAGTAACAAATGACAGAGCTGATCAATCACCTGGTGGAATTTGTGACCAACCAATAAAAGTAGAATGGGTCTCAGGTAAAGCTCGATGTGAACTTCCTTGGATAGGTACATTAAATCTTATATTTAATGATTTTACAAGTGGTAAAAGTACACTAGGAAATGTACCTCAAGATTGTATTATTAGTTTAATTATTTTAATAATAATCCTTATATCAATACCAATATCACTAGATATATATGGTTATTATAAAGATAAAAAGAAAATCAAAACCTAAATTTTATACCAATTAGGTAAAAAATCATATTTAATTGGATCTTTATTTTTTGATTCCATAAATCCTCTCAATCTTAAAAGACAGGAGTCACATCTACCACAGGCTTTTTTTTCTCCTTTATAGCAAGACCATGTATTTTTAAAAGGAACTTTTAAATCTAATCCAATTTTTATAATTTCAGCTTTTGATTTATCAATAAGCGGTGTCTTAATATTGATTGTTTTTCCTTCGATCCCTTTTTTCGTTGCAAGTTTCGCCATTTGTTGAAATGCTTGAATATATTTTTTTCTGCAATCTGGGTATCCTGAATAATCAGTTGAAGTAACACCAATAAATATTGCATCAGCATCAATTGCTTCTGAATAGGCCAATGCTAATGATAAAAAAACTGTATTTCTTGCTGGAACATATGTAGAAGGAATATTTTTACCAATATCATCTAAATTCCGATTACTTTCAATTTCAATTAATTTATCTGTTAATGATGAACCTCCAAATTTCTTAAAATCAATATTTAAGATAATATGGTCTTCTGCTCTCAATAATTTTGCAATCTTTTTTGCAGAGATAATTTCTTTTTTATGTTGTTGGCCATAATTAATTGTTAAAGCATATACTAAATAATTCTCTTTTTTTGCCAAATAAGCAGTTACACTTGAATCAATCCCTCCAGAAATAAGACATACTGCTTTGTTTTTCATAAAAATCATTATTTCTTAAATATTTTTGAAATCCTTGCACCTTGGCCATATCCTTCATCTACACCAATTTCAATACCATCTATATTTTTTGGAAGAGAAATTTGTTCAAGAAATATATTTAATATATAATTTGCAAGATTTTCAGCAGATGTAGAATCAATTGGTAAGAAAATACAATCACCTAATGGAAAATTGTATTCATTTCCAAGAGAGTTAATCTTAACAGATTTTTTATCTTTAACAATTTTTATTGCCTTACTTTTTTCAGGTATCAAAACCTTGTGGTCAAGTTCACTAGTAATTTCTTTTAAATTATTTTTTAAAATCGAGAAATCTAAAATTATACCTTTATCATCTGGTTTACCACTAACCTTAATATGAACTGCATAAGTATGACCATGAAGACGTCCACATTTTTTGTATTCAGGTATAATATGGGCTGAAGAAAAACGTATATTTGATTTCCAACCATCAATTTCAATATAGGTAGTCATTTAAATCACACATTTTTTTTTCTGTAATCTTTTATTGCTTCTTTCAAAGCATCAGCTGCAAGATTTGAGCAGTGTAACTTTATAGCAGGAAGGCCGCCAAGCTCGTTTGCTACATCATCGCGAGTTATTTTTAAAGCCTCATCAATGGTTTTTCCTTTAACCATCTCTGTCAAAATGCTGCTTGTGGCTATAGCTGCTGTGCAATTATGTACAGTAAAACCTTTTACAAGATAAGAATGATCTTTAGATTCAACCTCAAAATTATATACTCTACCATTATAATGGAAATTTTCTATTTTTCTAATTGGTACTAAAAAATATTTATTAGAAAATTTTACAAAATTATGTTTTTTAAATTTCTTAAATGAAAGATGATATTGTTCCCTTCCTTTAATCATCCTTCCCTCTAATTCATTATTTCTTCTTTTTCTTTTGCTGATAGAAGCAAATATTCCATTCCTTGCTAATATTTGTTGCATTTGAATTGCAAGTGTTTTTGACACTGTGTCAACTCTATAATTTTCTGTATCCTTTGGTCTTCTCTTATATTTATTACCATCACCTTTGAAGTAAGTTGAGAATATATATAACTGTTTTTTTGGAGGGAGTTTCATTATTTCTTCAGATATTTTCTTATTTCTAGCTAAACACCCTCCATGTTTTTTTAAAATACGTACAAGTTTTGTAGAACAAATATACACTTCTGCAACATTTTTTCTGATTTTAGTTTTTGCATTTTTACCTGTTAAATTTAAAATAAGAGATTTTAATTCTTTTATATTTTCTTTTTCATCTTTATTAAAAGCAAATGCAACCATTCTTTGTTTTCCTGCAAAATACCCCTCTGATAAGTAATAACCAAAAAGTTTAAGAAAATCTTCAGTAAAAAATGAATTATCATTAGTAGAATTTAACGATTTAAAAACAATGTAATCTCCAGTTGATAGGTTATGCGCATCAACATAATATGGATCAGTAGAACAAAGTTCAAATCTGTCTGTTCTAAGCCATTGACATATTGAACTTGATTTTCTGGATTTTTCTAACCATTCTCTTTTAATGGCAAGAATTGGGTGATTTGGAGTGCACATAAATGAGTTATATGGTGATACATAAGGTGTAATTTTTAATAAAATTCCATTATATTCTCTTGAATATCTATTTTTTATTTTTGTACAATTACCAAATTTATTAATTAAACTTACAGGTTTATTTGATGCCTTTATCCATGACCCATCTTCTAAAACAATTTCTTCATTGTGTGGAAGACATCCAAAAGTTTTAAATTTAATATCAATTATTTTATTATTTTTTACCTTTATATATATTGCCATTACGTCTCCACATTTTGGATTGCCAACCTTCCCAAAGCCATCTGGATTTTTTATTTCACCAATATTTCTAGGATTTCTGAAATGATCCAATACTTTTTCAGAATATTTATCACTCATTTACATTCTTCCTATCAATTCCATAAAGGAGACATGTTTCTTAGGTTTTGAACTATATCAGGCAGAACACTTACAACATATTCAACATCATCCTTTGTACTCATTCTACCTAGAGTAAGTCTTAAAGATCCATGTGCTTCTGCAGGGTCAAGACCAATTGCGAGTAGAACATGAGAGGCTTGTAATTTTTCCGAAGAACATGCAGAACCAGTTGAAGCAGCAATACCTCTATCATCAAGCATTAGGTTTAACGATTCACCTTCTATTGCTATAAAACGAAAGTGAGCATTGTTAGCAAGTCTTTTTTTAGGATGACCATTAAGATAACACTGTTCTATTGTTTGGATTCCATTTATTAGTCTATCTCTTAAATTTATTAGATGGGATACATCCTTACTCATTCTTTTTTTACCAAGTTCACATGCTTTTCCAAGTCCAACAATTCCGGGTGTATTATAGGTACTACTTCTAAGACCTTTCTCATGACCTCCGCCATGAGCTAATGTTTGAAGTTTTACACCCTTTCTAATATATAAAGCTCCACAACCCTTTGGTCCATATATCTTGTGAGAGGAAATTGATAATAAATCAATATTTAATTTATTGATATCTATCGCAACCTTACCTATTGCTTGAACTGCATCAGTATGAAATAAAATATCATGTTTTTTTGTAATTTTCCCTATCTCATCAATGGGTTCAATAGTTCCAATTTCATTGTTTGCAAACATAATACTTACAAGAAAAGTATTATTAGAAATTGCCTCTTCTAAATCATTAGGATTTATTAGTCCAAATTTATCAACGGGTAGATATTTCACAGTAAAACCAAGTTTTTCAAGATGCTTACAAGATTCAAGAACTGCAGGATGTTCAATTTTTGATGTAATAATATTATAACCTTTTTTTCCTCTTTTGTCTTTATTACTAAATGCTATTCCCTTAATTGCAAGATTATCAGATTCAGTTCCTCCAGATGTAAATATTATCTCATCTGAATTTGAATTAATAAAATTGCCAACATGTTCCCTAGCAACTTCAATTGCATTAAATGCTTTTATTCCAAAATTATGAATTGATGAAGCATTACCATAGATTTTATCAAAATAAGGCAGCATCTCAGATAAAACTTCCTTATCTACAGGAGAAGTTGAAGCATAGTCCATATATACTTTTTTCATTTAGTCTCCACGACCGATATCCATCATTTTTTTAAGAGGTATTTTTGCCTTCTTCATTAATTCAACAGGGATTTCAATCTTTGGTTCTAAGGTTTCAAGGCTATTTAAGACTTTTTCAAATGTTATTTTCTTCATGTTTGGGCAAATAGCTGTTTTTATTGGATAAAAAATTTTATCATTATTTTCATTTTTCAACCTATAACATAATTCTTTCTCAGTCCCAATAATAAACTCATTTGCATCTGATTTTTTCACATGATTTAACATACCATTTGTCGAAAGAGCAAAATCTGAAATATCTATTACTTCAGGTCTACATTCTGGATGTACAAGTATTTCAGCATCTGGATGAATTTTTTTAAGATCTAAAATCTCTTCTTTTCTTATTCTATGATGCGTTGGACAAACTCCAGGCCAGATGATTAATTCTTTATCCTTTGCATTTCTTTGAATATAATTTCCCAAGTTCTTATCTGGAACAAAAATTATTTTTTTTGAATGTAAACTTTCAACTACTTTAACACCGTTTGCTGATGTACAACAAATATCAGAAATTGCCTTTGTTTCGATTGTTGTATTTATATACGAAACAACTTCTGCATCAGGATTGTCCTTTTTTAATTTTAAAAGTTCAACTGTATTAACTGTATTTGCCATTGGACATTCAGCTTCAATATCTGGATGAATGACATTTTTGTCAGGGTTTAGGATTTTTGCAGATTGTGCCATGAAATCAACACCACAAAAAACAATATTATCACAATCTGTTTTTGTTGCTTTTATAGCTAAATCAAGAGAGTCACCTAAAAAATCCGCAATATCTTGCACCTCAGGAAGTTGATAGTTATGAGCAAGAATAATTGCATTATATTTTTTTTTAAGTTGAATAATTTTATCGATATTTTTCTTGTTCATAATACAATAACCCTAACCTATTTCCTCAGCCCATAATACAAAGTTCAAAATAAATATTGTCATTAAATTTATGTAAATCATTTATACAAACCAAACTATTATATCTATGTTTAATTATACCATATATTAGGTGGATGGAGCATGGATATAATTTCATTAATTATAGGATTTGCTATTGGAGTTGTTGTAGTTGGTCTAGCATTAGAGATTGGAATAAAGAAAACTTCACATTTACCTCCAGCTTCAAAGCATACCAAAAGTTGGAATATTTCAGAAATAACCAATCCAAGAATAATGGCAGAATATTTATCTGATGTTGAACTTCCTAAAGATTCAAAAATAATTGTAAAAAAATATAAGAGCAAAGAAATGCTCGAAGGACTTGACGTTAAAGAACATAGTGGAATAAGGGGAAATTATATTCTAGGGGAAGATAGAGCATTAATTCTAGCGGGTCCAATAAAAAATAATGAATTAGGTTTTTGGACAGTTGAAAAAGAGATAGTTCAAAAATTAAATCAGGATTTTAATGAAATGTGGGCCGAAGGTTCCCGTATGGAACAAGAAGAAAAAAAAGAACCTTAAAAAAAACTGATAATGGTTAAGTAATTATACATGATTTTGTTTCGTTGCATTCATGCTTAACCTACTTGGGGTAATTATTGCATTTATTATTGTAATTTATTTAATTAGAATAAAATTTAATTTTGGTTTATCTTTAATACTTGGTTCATTTATTGTAATATTATTTTCAATAACTAATATTGAACTAATAAAAATTCCTGAAGCTTATGCAAAAGCGTTAATCTATGATACTGAAAATCATGTTTTTGATTTTCAAACTATTGAACTATCAATTCTACTTACTCTAATATACATCCTAGCAAAAACTATGCAAGAAACCGGTGCAATAACAAAAATGATAAAAAGTTTAAGATCAATTTTTTATAGGGGTGGAACACTTGGAGTAATACCTGCAGTATATGGCCTGATGCCTGTACCTGGAGGAGCTCTTTTTTCAGCTCCGTTAATAGATAAAGAAGGAGAAAAATATAAGTTAAAACAAAGTCAGAAAAATTTTTTGAATGTATGGTTTAGACATATTTGGTTTCCAATATATCCTGTTTCTTCTGCAATGATGCTTATTATAAGTGCTGATTTTGCAAATATTGATATCTATGAACTTATTTTAGCAAATTTTCCAGCTTTTTTTGCATTTATAATAATTGGGATTATTTTTTTGAAATTTTTTATAAAAAAAAGTAATTCCCCAAAAACAAAACCTGATAAAGATTATAGTGGATTATTATATCTTTTTCCACCTATTCTACCAATAGTAATTTATATATTGTTTTTTTCAATTTTTACAGCTATTGGTATTGAAAATCTTAAAGATTTTCAGAGAAGTATATTTATTGTAGGCGTGGTCTTTAGTATTATTTCCTTATATTTTCTTATAAAAATTGATTTGAAGAAATATTTTGAAATATTAAAAAATTCATTTTCTTTAAATCTTGCTTTTGCAATAATTGGAATAATGATTTTTAGACAAGCTATTGAAGTATCAGAGGCAAATAAAATAATTGCTACAATTATTGGAGATTTACCTTTTCATCCAATTTTTATTGTTATAATTGTACCTTTGATAATGGGTTTAATTACCGGATACAATTTTGGAGCGATAGCTCTATCGTATTTCCTTGTTGAACCTTTGTTTAATTTTATAAATATCAATATAATTGGAATTGCTAGTTTAATTTTTATTAGTTCTTTAGTAGGATATCTTATATCTCCTATTCATCTTTGTAATGTAGTAAGTAGTGAATATTTAAAAACAGATACAACACGCATGTATAAAATGTATATTCCAGCAGTTATATTTTTATTAATTTTTCAAACAAGCATTGTACTTTTATTTTATAGATAAAACTTTTATAAACTCATCTTTTCCATGATATCGATGAAACAATCATTAACATTTGAAAATCTAAAAAATCCGACCTTATATGGTCCTGATGTTAAATCAGTAAATATTTTACAAACTCATATTTCATATATTGCTTTAACTGGTTTATATGCTTATAAGATAAAAAAACCTGTTAATTTTGGATTCCTTGATTTTTCAACTCTTGAAAAAAGAAAATATTTTTGTGAAGAAGAATTAAAACTTAATAGAAGACTATGCCCAGAAATATATCTTAAAGTTGTTCCAATATCTATTAAAAATAATGAAATAAAAATTAATGGGGATGGACAAATTATTGAATATGCATTGAAAATGAATGAATTTTCTCAAAAAAATATTATGACCCGACTTTTAGAACAAGGAAAAATCGATGAAATTGATATGGATAATATATGTAATATTCTAGTTGATTTTTACAAATATGGAGAGCATTCTAAAGAGATAGATAAGTATGGTACTGTTGATTTTGTTAAAAAAAATACAGATGAAAACTTTGAACAAACAAAATCTATGATAAATTTTACAATTACAAAAGAAATATTTGATTTTATTAAAGCAAAAACTAATGAATTTTTAGATAAATATAAAGAATATTTTGAAGATCGTATTAGAAAAAATTGCATTTGTGATTGTCATGGAGACCTTCATTCTGGAAATATTGTTGTAAAAGATAGAAAGATTTGTATTTTTGATTGTATAGAATTTAATAAACGTTTTCGGTATAGTGATATTACATCAGATATTGGATTTTTAGCAATGGATTTAGATTATATTGGTAAACCATTCCTGTCTAGTTATTTTATTTATAAATATATTGAAAAAAGTAAAGATATCGGCATATTAGATATGTTAAATTTTTATAAATGCTATAGGGCTTATGTAAGGGGTAAGGTCATAGGTTTTAGGTTGGATGATCCAAGTTTTGATAAAAATGATAAAAAGAAAATAAAAGAATCTGCAGAAAAATATTTTGAATTGGCATATTATTATGCCAAACTTTTCTCATTATGTCTAAGAAAAACAAAACCAACTCTTTTCATAACATGTGGTTTAACTGGAACAGGAAAAACCACAGTAGCCAAAAAAATATCAATTGATTATAATGCTTATTTTATTAGCACTGATTCTGTTAGAAAAGAACTCGAAGGTATTGACAAATTTGAGAAACATCATGATGCTTACAATACTGGTCTTTATTCTCCTGAAAAAATGCTTTTTACCTATAAAAAGATATTAGAAAAAGCAGATAGTTTGTTAGGAAAAGGTAAAAATGTGATATTAGATGGAACCTTTAAATCAAAAAATATTAGAGAAATGGCAAAAGACATTGCTAAAAAAAATAATGCAAATTTTTTAATTCTATTTTGTTCATGTCCAGAAATGATAGTTAAAAAATATCTTGAAAAAAGAGTGAAAAAGAAATCAATTTCAGATGGTCGTTGGGAGATTTATTTAAAACAGAAGGATTCATTTGAATCATTTTATAATGATGAAAAAATTATCGAAATTGATGTTTCAAAGAATTCTTATGAATATCAAATTGATATTTTTAAAAAGATTTATAAAAGTATTAATGGGGTTTGAATATTGAAAGTATCAGATTATAATATTGATTTAGAAAAAGTTGTAAATACTATCAACAAAAACAATTACAAAAGAGTGTTATTACAAGTCCCAGAAGGTTTAAAAATAAATTTTTTCAAATTTGTTGATTTTATTGAAGAAAAAACAAAAGCAAATGTAATAATTTCTGCTGATCCTTGTTTTGGAGCATGTGATATTTCATCTTTTGGGTTGAATAATTTAAATATAGATATAATTGTTCATATTGGTCATACTTCTATTCCTGAAATAAATAATACTCAAGTTCATACTATTTTTGTAAATGCTGAATCTATTTTGGATTTATCAAGAGTGATAAAAAAAGCAATTTCAAAAATAAATGGAAAAAAAGTTGGGCTTCTTTCAACATCACAACATGTACATCTTTTAGATACTGTGAAAGAAATTCTTATTGCTAACAATTTTATTCCAATAATTGGAAAAGGAGACAACCGGATTGAATTGGATGGTCAAATTCTTGGTTGTAATTTTTCAGCTGCAAAATCAATTTTAGATGAAGTAGATTCATTTTTATTTATTGGAAGTGGTAATTTTCACCCTTTGGGATTAAGTCTTATAACAAAAAAACAGGTAATTGCTTGTGACCCATATACAAATATGGTAAGAGAAAAAGAATTAGTAGATTTAAAAGATATGATTCTTAGACAGCGCTATGGTGCTATTGCTCGTTCAAAAGATGCAAAAGTCTTTGGAATTATTGTTGGAACGAAAATTGGTCAACAGCGAATTGATCAAGCATATAAAATCAAAGAAGAACTTGAATTAAAAGGAAAAAAATCATATGTTTTTTCAATAAATCATCTTTCTCCAATTTATCTAGAGAGCTTTAAAGAAATTGATTGTTATGTTTCAACAGCTTGTCCTAGAATTGCAATCGATGATTATATGCAGTATAAAGTACCAATTATTACACCTATTGAACTTTATATTTTATTAGGAATTAAAAAATGGGAAGATTATAAATTTGATGA
>Ga0209536_100004402_pt1 | contig 22233 bp, 17 predicted proteins | sample DeeMarSeWOR28_12_FD_187461 | JGI IMG/M metagenome (GOLD analysis project Ga0209536, IMG submission 187461) | Marine sediment microbial communities from White Oak River estuary, North Carolina - WOR-2-8_12 (SPAdes) (version 2) | ecosystem: Environmental > Aquatic > Marine > Intertidal zone >... | reverse complement strand
GAGATGGTCAGGGACGAGATGTTGATCAGCTATGAACTGGCTGTAAGCGCCACCCGCGAGCAGGAGATCCCGAAGGGCACCCGCATCTTCACGGAAGGGGACAACGCCGAGTCCCCAGAGCGGACCCATCGCCCCACGGAAATTTCGCGGATATAGCTGCTCTACTTGCCGAAACCGTAGACATTCGCACTATTGTGACTGTGGCACTTTGTCACATTCCCCAGAGCCTGCACACGGGGCCGTGACAAAACGCCACACACACCCCTGGTGATGCAGCCACGTAAACGACTGATGTATAGAGACTTAAGATCTCCGTTCTCCACGACGAGCGCCTATGTGTTGGGAGCGGCACGGAACCTTCATTACGAACGGGGGACGAAGGTTCACCGCAGCCTCAGAGGAGGGCCGTTGGCGCCAGAGATATCGATTCTGGACGGCTTGCCAGACCCGATCTTCATTCTGGATCGGAGTGGGGGCGTGGTGTACCTGAACCGGGCCTGCGAGTCCGCGTTCGGCCTCAGCGCCCCCCAGGTCGAGGGGCGAGTCCTGTCCGAGGCACCGATTGCGGATCTGGATGAGGGCCTGCTGGCTCTGCTGAATCCGCCACCGCTGGAGGCGACGCCGGCCTCCCTGCGCTCGGTGCGAATCGGCAACGGTTTTTGGGATGTGCGAGTGACGCCGAGTTCCGGGGGGATGACAGCGGTGCATTGTATTCCCTCGTCCGGGGATCAGGCGGCGTGGCCAGAACTGGTGGCGGACTCGGCGGACGCGATCTGGGCAGTGGATGGCAAAGGTCGCGTCGTAGCCTGGAATCGTGGAGCTGAAGAGATATTCGGCTATACGTCGGAAGAGATAATCGGCGAGCCGGTCACACGGTTGATCCCGCCGGACTTGATCGCCGATCGTGAACCGGCGCGACTGCAGAAGGCTCTGCGCGAGCTGGGCTCGGTGCGCGACTATCAGACACGTCGCTTGACGAAAGACGGATTCGAGGTCGAGGTCAGCCTGACCAGCACGGTCGCGCGCAACGGATCAGCGAACAGTATTGCCAGCTCGACGATCGTGCGTGATTTGTCGCAGCGGCGGCAGATCGAGCGGCAGGTGATCGAGTCGGAGAAGCTGGTGACCCTGGGTCAGCTGGCGGCGAGCGTCGCCCAGGAGATCGGCGCACCGCTCACCACGATCGGGATCGTCGTCGAGAAGCTTCGCAAGTCGGACCTGGGTGATGGGGATGCAGGAAAGCAGCTGGACACAGCAGCCCAGCAGTTGAACCGCATCGCGCGGCTCACGCACGGGCTGGTGGAGCTTGCGAAGCCCGGTGAGCTTCACCTGGCGCACGTGCAGATCCACGATGTCATGGAACGGGTACTGGAGCTTCTCGGTGCGTCTCTCGAGCGAGCCGACGTGAAGGTGGAGATCGAGACCGATGAGCGGCTGCCCGAGATTCTCGCTGACGCGGGCCAGCTTCAGCAGGTGTTCCTGAACTTGCTGATGAATGCCCAGAGAGCGCTGGAGGCGTCCGGGGGCGGCACGGTGACGATCGAGACGAAGCTTACCCGCGGTTTTCCCGTCACTGGCCGGCCAATGCGCGAGGTCATCAAGGTTGAAATCGCGGATGACGGGCCGGGAATTGATTCGGCAGACTTACACTACATCTTTGCGCCCTTCTTCTCGCGGTCGGGGGGCTCGGGGCTGGGCCTGGCGTTGGCGAAACAGATCATCCATGCGCACGGCGGCAGCATCGAATGCCATTCGTCGGTTGGGGGCGGGGCGACGTTCACTATACTACTACCGGTGGAATCTGATGCATGACGAGGTTGGGACGATAGAGAGCACCGCGAAAGTCCTGGTCATCGAAGACGATGAGGTTCTTCGCCAGCTTCTGATCGACGTCTTGAACGATCAGGACTATCAAATAGAAGCGGCCGAGACCGGCGAGGAGGGTCTGCGGGCGATGGAGCAGGACGTATTTGACATCGTCCTGCTGGACATCAACCTGCCGGGCATGGACGGGATGGACGTGCTGCGCCTCGTTCCGGCGCGCCAGCCCGACGCCCAGGTGGTGATGATGACTGCATTCGGAACCGTGGACACCGCCGTCGAGGCGATGAAGCAAGGTGCATTCGACTACATCAACAAGCCGTTCAGTACGGACGAATTGCTGCTCACCATCACTCGTGCCCTTGAAGAACAGGATCTGCGACGTGAGGTAGCTCGCTTGCGCCAGAAGGCGCGCGGTATCGGCGGTGACATCCAGATCGTTGGGAAGAGCGCGGCGCTTGAGCGTGTGGTCGATCTCATCGCGAGGGTGGCTCCGAGTCGAGCCACCGTGCTCATCACCGGTGAAACGGGCACGGGCAAGGAACTGGTCGCGCGCGCGATACACGAGGCCAGCACCCGGCACAACAAGCCGTTCATGCCGATCAATTGTGCCGCCATCCCTGACAACTTACTGGAGTCTGAACTCTTCGGGCACATGAAGGGCGCTTTTACAGGAGCGATCCAGAACAAGAAGGGGTTGTTCGAGGAGGCTTCTACGGGCACCGTCTTCCTGGACGAAATCAGCACGATGTCCATGTCGCTGCAACCTAAACTGCTGCGAGTGCTGCAAGAATACGTGATCATGCGCGTGGGCGGCCGGCAACCGATCCCCGTGAACATTCGCTTGATCGCGGCCACGAACCAAGACCTCAGGAAGCGTGTTGCCGATGGCCAGTATCGCGAGGACCTCTTCTACCGTCTCAATGTATTCCCGATCGAGGTTCCGCCGCTTCGCGATCGCAAGGAGGACATCCCGCTGCTTTCCAACTTCTTCTTGCAGAAGTATGCGGAGCTGTACACGATCGACCCACCCAAACTGCCGGCGCGAACGCTCGATCGGATGATGAATTACGATTGGCCGGGCAACGTCCGCGAGCTGGAGAACTTCATCGAGCGCGCGGTCGTGCTTCACGCTAGCGGCGGGAGTGGTACGGTCGGTTTCGAACTGCCCTCGAGCGAGACAGAAGAGAGCGATGGCGCGAACATCTTGGACGAGGCGCAACGCAAACGTTGGACATTTGAGGACCTGGAGCGCGAGTACATCTTCCGCGTCCTGGAGAGCGTCCGCTGGAAGAAGACCGAGGCCGCCGAGATCCTCGGCATCGATCGCCGGACCTTGTATCGCAAGCTCAAACGCTATGAGACCGAGGGCGCCCGCAGCAGCGAATGAAGGATTACAAGCCGTCGCGCGAAGATAGACTCCGTGCTCTTGTCGACGTCGGTCGCTCCATCAGCGCTTCGCTGGCTCACGAGGAGATCCTAGCGCAGATCTGCACTCACGCCGCTCGCCTCCTGGATGCGGAATCCGCGGTGATGACCGAGCGCCGCGAGCTGTGCGAAGACGGTACGTCCCCCTGCCTGAAGGTCGTCGCAACCAGCCCCAAGGCCAGCATCGGTCTCGGTGAAGTCCTCTCGATGGAGGGCAGCCTGAACGGGCGCGCCATCACGCAAGCCAGTACGCTGATCGTCAATGACGTGATGGCGGACGACCGAACGGACCTGGCCGTCGCCACCAAGCTGGGTGTTCGCCAGGTCGTCATATCGCCGCTGCTGTACGGTGACACGGCACTGGGTACCATCTTCGCCTTCAACTCGGCGGAGGTTCGCGAATTCGATGAGGGCGACTCGGAGATACTGGAAGCGTTCGCTGCACAAGCGGCTATCGCCTTACACAACGCTCACATATTCGAGACCGAGGAAAGGCGTCTTCAGGAACTGACCGCACTGCGCTCGGCTCAGGACGACAACGTCCTGCAGCTGCAGTCGCTGGTACGCGCCGGCATGGCGCTCAACAGCCGACTCTCTCTTGACGACGTTCTGCAGACCCTGCTCGAGTCTGCCCGCGAAGTGATCAACGCTCGCTATGCCGCACTGGGTATTCTAGACAATTCCGGGAAGCGCCTGGAGCGCTTCCTCCACTCGGCCATCGAGCCAGAGGCTGTCCTGCGGATGGGCCGCTGGCCCACGGGCGGTGGGACCTTAGGCATCATGCTTCGGGACGCCCAGACGGTACGGCTGCGCGATCTTCACGATCATCCCGAGTTCGCCGGCTTTCCCGATGGCCATCCGGAGATGCACTCGCTGCTCGGGGTTCCCATCCGTATCGGCAACCGCGTGTTCGGCAACCTGTACTTGACCGAGAAGACCGACGCGGACGAGTTCAGCCCCGAAGATGAAGAGCTCGCTGAGCTGCTCGCCGCCCAAGCCGCCGTTGCCGTCGAGAACGCTCACCTTGCCGAGCAACGAAGTCAATTCCTGGCCATCGTGAATCACGAGATCAAGAACGCCGCCGCCGGCGTGGTGGGGTGGACGGACCGTTTGCGCAAGCTGACGGCCGAAACCGAAGGACGCGTCCACGAGGCTGCCAACTACGCCTACGAAGGCGCCCAGCAACTCCACAGGTTGGTCGTCGATTTACTCGACCTCAGCCGCATCGAGGCCAGACAGCTGGAGTTGAGCATTCGGGGCGCTGACCTCCGCGCATTGATTCGGGAGGTCGCAGCGACCGTCCGCCCAACCGCCGAACGTCAGGAGATCGAGCTGCGGGTATCGGGCCTCGAAGAGCGGACGATCGTGCAGACCGACGCCACGCGCGTTCGCCAGATCCTGCTCAACCTCCTCTCCAACGCGATAAAGTTCACCAAGAGGGGCGGTCGTGTGGACCTGACGCTTGGAACCTGCGAAGATGCTTGGTGCATCACCGTTAGGGACACGGGACCCGGCATTGACCCCACCCTGCGCGAGCGTGTGTTCGAGGCGTACCGCGCCGGGGGCGTGAAGACGCCCAAGAGCGGCGCCGGTCTCGGGCTCGCCATATCCCGAGAGTTGGCCCGGCTGTTGGGCGGCGAGCTCTCTTTCGTGGACGATGAGCAGCCGGGCGCCTGCTTCCAGCTGCGGCTTCCTTCGCTGCCCACCATAGCAATTCGAAATGGAGACCGCCGCTGACCCGGAGGTCGGCGCTGAGGTGCACGACCCCGACAAGTCGGGGCAGGATGTCCCCACACCGACGTGCGACCCTGCCTTGAGATGATACCGTAAACTATTTTAACACAGATACTTACGGCGTGCTGCCCGAGCGGCACGATTCATCCATATGTGTGGCATGAACGGTCGCCGACCGATCTTAGATATACGCTGTAGCATACCACAGGTTTGGAAGAACGCTTCGATTTGATGACGCGCGCGATATTCGTACTGACGAGCCCGGAGGCGGGAGAGCAGTTTCTCAGAGTACTGCCCGATCTGCGCGAGATCGGTCTCTGCGAAGCCACACTCCTTCATCTGGTGTCGGCTCAGCCGGGCCCGGCTGAGCCGATGCCGGAGCTGGCGAACTGGGTCCGCCATTTCGAGGCCGCAATTCCGAAGGTCGAACTGGCGCTCAAGCGCGGAGATCCAGTGAAGTGGATCTACGAGCTGGCTCGTGTTCGGCACGTCGATATCGTGATCGTCTCCGGCATACCCAACGGCACTGAGTGGGACTTCGAGCGAGTTTCCTCGCCCCTGCGCAGGCTGGGAGTTCCTGTCCTCTTTCTCCCGGATGAAGACATCCCCGGCTCTCTGAAGGATCAGGTTCTGGTCGCGGTCAAGGCTCCGGAGACGTTCGATCAAGCGGTGGTCGCGCTGAAGGACTGGCTGGGCTCCGATCAGCTACGCGCCGTCCGTGTTGGCCAGCCCGCCGAGGGCTCGACCCGCATGCTCTCCAACGGCGTAAGCCTCGAGACCGTCGCCGAGGTCGGCGATGTGGCGACCACGCTGCTCCAACAGGCCAACGAATGTGGAGCCTCGCTTCTGACGATCATCGCGGATGGGGAAGCGAACGACGACGTCTCCCAAGGAGTCCCCGTGGTGAAACCTCTCATAGAGACGACTGACAGACCGGTTCTTATTTGGCCGGTTGGTTGCTGAGGCAAGCTTCGGAGCCTCGTTCGGAATTTCTCAAGTCCCCCCGGTGTGATCATTAATCAGTAATCAGTGTCGGGTCCGCAGCCGTTGGCAGCATCTTGCTTGGTGGCCACCTTCGATGACGGTCGCGAAGACAGAGGCCACTGATTACTCGAAGCAGGAGGATTACCAGCGGTAGGAGTCCCGCACCCAAAGCAATCAGTGACCAGCGGGAGGCACCCACTGATCACTGATTACTACAGGTTGCCCTGGATAGACGCTAGAAGGGCGTAAACCCGGGCGAGCCGAAGCGCTCCATCGACAGGTGCTCGATAATCGGCCAGGCGTAGGCCGCGACCACGAGGATGGCCGCGACGACGAACCAGAGGCCGAACCTGTCCAGAAGTGGGGCTTTGCCGTTTTCGGGCTGCAGCGCCTCGGCAAACTCGATGGGCTCGGGGCTCACCTTCTTTCCGGCCAATCCGGTCCCGAACATCACCGCAGCGTAGCAGGCTGCGCTGACGAAGAGTAAGACCCCTCCGACCGCGGAGATGCCGGTGCCGGCGACCCATTGCTGGGCGATTTCACTCCCCCCGTAGCTGGCCTCATAGACACGCCGCGGCATGCCGGCGAGACCCGTCAGGTGGTTGGAAATGGAGAAGAGCAGCATCCCACCGAACCACAAGTAAGGTTGGATGCGCGCCAGTAGCGAAAGCTCTAGCTCGCGACCCAGCAATCTGGGCATGAGGTAGTACGACATCCCCATGAAGGTCAGCGCGACCGCCGTTCCCACGGTCAGGTGGAAGTGGCCCTGGATCCACGCGGTGTTGTGAACCATGGCGTTCATGCTGTAGGCCGCGTTGATGGCACCGCCGAATCCGCCCACTGCGAACATGATCATCGCCAGAGCGACGCTCGAGAACGCCGGGTTACCCCAGGGGAGCTTCTCGAGCCAGTCCAGCAGCCCTTTAGCCCCCTTCATGCGGCCCGCGATCTCGAACGATGCGATCACGGTGAACGCGGTGATGAAGCTCGGGAACAGAATCCACTGTGTATTGAAGGAGTGGAAGAGCTTCCAGCCCGCTCTGACTCCGGGATCCATGAACTGGTGATGGAATCCCACCGGAGTCGACAGCAAGATGAACATCACAAACACCAACCGGGCCAGGGGATCGCTGAACAGCTTACCGCCCGCGATCTTCGGCGTCATGGTATACCAGATCACGTACGCAGGCAGCAGCCAGAAATAGACCAGCGGATGGCCGAACCACCAGAAGAGGATGCGCGCCAGAATCGGGTCTATCGTATCCACGATGCCGAGCGACCACGGGATCAGCAGGATCAGCACCTCGGCCGCCACGCCGATGGTAGCCAAGACCCAGACGATGATCGTCGTGAGCATACCGTGGACGGCCAGTGGCGTGCGCAGACCCGGGTTCTCCTTCTTCCACACCATCCACGTGCGTGCTACCACCCAGCACCACCCCCAGGAGCCAACGACCAACAGGGCAGCTCCGATGTAGAACAGCGGGTGCGCCTTCAGCGGAGGATAGAACGTGTAGAGAACCGTCGCCTTACCCCAGAGGATCGACCAGGCCACCATCACCGTGCCGATGAGCGCCACCCACCACGAACCCCAGGCGAACCTCTTCAGCACGATGGGCCGGCCTAAGGCACGCTCCGTGACCACATAGCCGAAGCCCATGATGAAGAACGTCGTGAATACGATCGCCATCAGCACGCCGTGCGCCGTCACCGACAAGTAGTACATTCTCGCGGTGCGGAACGGCAGATCGAGCTCCGCACGGGACAGCGCCTGCATCAGGGCCATCCCCGCAGCCACCGTGAAGGCGGAGATGGCGACCCAGAAGTTCGCCAGCGCGAGCTTTCTGTTCTCGGTCATAGTCCACCTCCGGTCTCGGTCGTCGCAGCGGCCGAGCGCGACATGTCCTCAACGGACAACTTGGCCGACATCATGTGATGGCCCAGCCCGCAGTACTCATTACACACGATCAGGTACTCTCCGGCCCGGTTGAACCGCGTGGTGAACTGACTGACGTAGCCCGGCACGACCATCGTGTTGCCGTTCGTCTGAACGATCTGGAACCCGTGGATCACGTCGGGACTCGTCAACCGGAACGTCACGTCCCGTCCTCGAGGTACCCGAATCTCATTGGGCAGGAAAGCAAACATGAAGGCCTGAATCACGACCGTCGCGCTGCCATCCTCATTGATGGTCACACCCGGGCTGCCGAACTCCTCATCGGCGCGAACCGTCGTCGGGTCGATCGTCTCGATGTGGCTCGGAGGCTGCATCGCTCGCCCAAACGTCGTGTAGCCCATCGACGCCAGGAAAATCACGATGATCGCCGCAGCACCATACATCCAGATCTTTTCATAAAAGTCTACGTGCATGGTCGCCTCACTGGGTTAGCGCCCCACGCGGGACGAAAACGGCGAAGTACATGATGAGCCAACCGACGGCGAACAGCAGGCCGTAGATGCCTACGATGGCGAGAGTCCCCTTCGGGTGCGCTCCCGCATCGCCGGATGGCTCGGACGATGGACTGACGTGCTCGTCGCTCACGAATCCCTCCGAGTGATTGGGGTTGACGAACTGGGCGAAAGACGCGCGATGATATCTCGATTTGGCCTTATGTCAATAACCATAAGCGTTAGTGACTCAAGCGCGGACGTGCCGCTGACCCGACAGGCAACCGTTGGCCCTGTCCACCTAAGCTATTGTATTATGTTTACTTATGGGCACAGCTTCACGGCCGCGCCCTACGGTGTGAGACCTCATCAGGCCCCACTCTCCAGAGATGCCGTTCTCACCAGTGATACGACTCCCGGCGCCCCGTCCAACACATCGGCGATCGTCGTTTCCCGGAAGAAACGGCATACCGGCTCCCTGACCGCCTTCCAACGCTCGTGCACCGCACAACTCGCCTCGTCGGAGCACTCGGCGTTACCCAAAAGGCAATCGGCCCGTAAAGCGCTCGGATCCAAGGCCTCGAGCAAGTCGGCGAGCCGCACCTCGTCCGCGGCGCGAGCCAGGCGGAAGCCTCCCCGCGGTCCTCTCTCCGAGGTGAGCGTACCGGCACGCACCAACGTGTGGAGAATCTTCGAGAGGTAGTTTCCGGGGGCACCGAGGGCCTGGGCGATCTCGTTGGCCCGCACGGGCCCGTCCTCGGATTCGCGCGCAATGTAGAGGACAGCGCGCAGCGCGTATTCAGCCGTCTTTGAAATCAAGGCAATCCAGGGATGAGAGCGGAAACGTCTATTTCGCATGCAAATATGTTGAAATGGGCCGTCGGCATCAAGGGCGCTGGCCTAGCGCTCCCGTGCTTGACTTTTGGCCGACCGGAGGGCCCTTTTTACTTGTACCTTCCTTACAAGGGGGTTTCGATGCGGCCCCGCGGTCAAGCTGTCGAGGCCATGGCGGGCCTGGTCTTGGCAGTACTCCTGGCCATAGCCGGCTGGCACGTTGCCGATGCCGACATGGGAGCGTTGGGATTGCTTCTGATTTCAGGAGCGCTGGTTGTCGTGTTGTGGACCCTGTGCCTCAAATGGGGGCGTTGATTCTCCCTGGCTGGCTCCCACGTAGCACGCTATCCGACCGCTCCTTGCCCGAACTGTGTCAGCCGGGGTGTCAAAGCGCCCCTGGGCATGGTGCGGCGGCGGCGGAGAGGCCATAGATTGGCCCTGCCTGCTGGACAATACGGATAGGGATCTCGACGAGGAATACGCACGGTTCGTGCAGTCATCGTCGGGAACTCAGGAGGATACGTGCATGCGCGAAGCGGTGGAGAAGCTCTGGCCCGAGATCGGATGGATAGAAAGCCCGGAACTGAGGGAGCAGGTCACGCAAACCTGGATCCGGGCCTTCGAGTTGAGCCCCCTCGAGCCCGGGGACTTGAACGAAATCCCATTCACGCTGCTCGTGCCGAACTGTCCGGCCACGTTCATGGAGCACAAACGCTGCGTGGTGCACGTCGCGCGCAAGTCGGCCGAATCGATGCAGGAGTTCCTGGGCCGGGCCCTGAAGATTGACATGGACACGGTGATCGCCGGAGCGATACTGGCCGACGTGGGCAAGCTGCTGGAATACGAAAAGGTGGACGGTGAAGCACGGCAGAGCGACCGGGGAAAGGCGCTCCGTCACCCGTTCACCGGCGTCGCTCTGGCCATCGAATGCGGCGTCCCGGACGAGGTCTGTCACATCATAGCGGCGCATGCTGCCGAGGGTGACCTGGTCAGGCGGAGCACGGAGGCGTTCATCGTGCACCACGCGGATTTCATGACCTATCTGCCGTTCAAGAACTTGTGAGATAACTGGAGCTCAGACATGTCTGAAACGATCACCGCCACGATGAGTCGCTGGGCGACCGGACTGGAGTTCGATCAAATTGGAGAGAAGGCGGTTCACGAAGCGCGGCGCTACCTGCTCGACTCGCTGGGCTGCGCATTCGGTGGATATCGCCAGGAGGACGCGCTCCACGCCCTGGACGTGCTGGACGAGACGGCCGGCGCTGGCCCCGCCACGATTCTCGGCAGCGGAAAGAAGACCGATGTCGTCTCGGCATCCCTCGCCAACGCGCTGATGGTGCGCGTGATGGACTATAACGACATCTATTGGCAGCAGGACCCGTCGCACCCTTCCGACATCATACCTGCGGCCATCGCCTGTGCCGAGCGACAGGGCGCGGGTGGCGAGGAGCTGATCGTGGGGATCGTGTTGGGTCACGAGTTCGAGATGCGTCTCTGCGAGGCGGCGTTCCCGGGCATTCGCGAGCGAGGTTGGCATCACGCCACACTGACGGCGTTCGTCTCCCCGATCGTGGCCGGGCGCATGTTGAGGCTATCGTGGGAACAGATCCAGCACGCCATCGGCATCTCGGCTTCACATCATTGTACGCTGGGGGCGGTGACCGCAGGCAAGCTGACGATGATGAAGAACACGGTCGATCCGATGGCGACTCAGGCGGGAGTCATGGCGGCTTTGCTGGCCGAGAAGGGCTACTCCGGCCCAGAGCATGTGATCGACGGCAAGGAGGGTCTGGTCCACTGCATGGGACCGGAATGGAAGCTGGAGATTCTGACCGAGGGCCTTGGCGAGTCCTGGCGGATCGAGCGCTGTGGCATGAAGGCCTTCCCCACAGAGGCCCTGACCCATGCACCGATCTCGGCGGTGCTCGAGCTAGCGCAAAAGAACGATCTCGTGCCCGAGCAGATCGAGAGCGTGCAAATCCGTTCACTGGCACGGGCCGCCGATATCCTGGCCGATCCCACCAAATACGACCCCCGCAGCAAGGAGACGGCCGACCACAGCCTGCCCTACGTCATCGCGGCCGCGATCGTCTACCAACAGGTGACGCCCGCGCAGTTCGAGATGGACGTGATCATGGACCCGCGTGTGCGCGAGCAGCTCAACAAGGTAGAGGTGGTCGCCGACCCCGACATCGAGGCGGTCTTCCCCGAACTGCAGCGGGTGATCGTGTCGATCAAGACGACGGACGGTGAGGAGTTCACCAATCAGCTCGACTACCCGAAGGGTGATCCTCGCAATCCGCTGACCGACCAGGAGATCGAAGGCAAGTTCGATGCCCTCGCGGCGCCGGTTCTGTCGGATTCAGCGCGGGCACGGTTGAAGGATGCGGTCTGGAATCTCGAGAAGCTGAGCACCGTGTCCGAACTGATGAGTATGTGTACAGCCGATGTGGGTTGAATCGGCAAGAAAGTCGGCAAGTGAGTTGCCAAGGCTGAGAAGTGAGCAGTGGTTGGTGATTAGTAGTTGGTAACTACGTATTCTTGGTCACCAATCACCACTAACTACTCACTTCACTGCCATATCTCGGAGCATCGCACGGAAGATGTCTCAGACCATAGTAGAGAAGATTGCCCAACGGCACCAAACCCAGGGTCCAAGCCGCCCGCTCAGGACCGGTGACGTCATCTCGCTGCGCCCGCGGCACGTTATGACTCACGACAACACGGCGCCCGTGATGAAGAAGTTCCGGGCGATCGGTGCGACGCGGGTCCACGACCCGAAGCAGCCCGTCTTTGCCCTGGATCACGACATTCAGAACAAGTCGGAGTCCAACCTAGCCAAGTATGCGGAGATCGAAGAGTTCGCTAGGCAGCAAGGCATTGATTTCTACCCTGCGGGGACCGGTATCGGCCATCAAATCATGGTGTCACACGGATATGTCGTGCCTGGCTCTCTCGTGGTGGGGTCGGACTCTCACTCTAATATGTACGGCGCGCTCGGCGCCGTGGGCACGCCGGTCGTGCGCACCGACGCGGCAGCGATCTGGGCCACCGGCGAGTTCTGGTGGCAGATCCCTCGCAGCGTTCAGGTGGTATTGAGCGGCGAACTCCGGGACGGGGCGACCGGCAAGGACGTCATCGTCACTCTGTGCGGGCTCTACAACCAGGGTGAAGTCCTGAACGCCGCCGTGGAGTTCGTCGGCCCTGGCGTGGCCGGCCTCAGCATGGACGAGCGCATGGCCATCGCCAACATGACCACCGAATGGGGGGCTCTGGTCGGTTGGTTCCCGGCGGACGCCGTGACTATCGACTACCTGAAGAAACGCAGGACGGCGCTGAGCGCACGAGGCGCGTTCGACCACTTCAGCGACCAGGAGATCTCCGCCTGGCAAAGCGAGCCATTGCAGCCGGACGCCGATGCCGACTACGCCGGTCGCATCGAGCTCGACCTGGGCGATATCAGCCCTCACGTCTCGGGCCCCGACAGCGTCCAGGTCATGCGGGCGCTGGCCGATATCGAGGCGGACAGAGTCCCCGTTCACAAGGCGTATCTCGTCTCGTGCGTGAATAGCCGGCTCGAGGACATCGAAGCCGCCGCCCAGGTGATCCGCGGCAAGAAAGTCGCCGCCAACGTAGAGCTTTACGTGGCAGCAGCCAGTGCGGAGGTCCAGCAGGATGCTGAGGAGAGCGGCGCATGGGGCGCACTCCTCGAGGCCGGCGCCCGCTCGCTGCCCCCCGGCTGCGGCCCCTGCATCGGCTTGGGCGTGGGCCTGCTGGAGCCCGGCGAGGTCGGCATCTCAGCCACGAACCGCAACTTCAAGGGGCGTATGGGTTCGCGCGACGCTCAGGCCTACCTGGCCAGCCCCCAGGTCGTGGCCGCATCCGCGCTGGCCGGCTACATCACGGGCCCGCAACCCTCGGACGGACGCTCTCCGGAGTACGCGTTCCTGGCACGCGACGTCAAAGGCGACACACAGCGTGAGACCGTAGAGATCATGGACGGATTCCCCGGGCAGCTTCGGGGGCGGTTGGTCTTCCTGCCCCAAGACAACCTGAACACCGATGGTATCTACGGTAAGGACTATACCTATAAAGAACTGACGCGCGATGAGATGGCTCGGGTCGTAATGGAGAACTACGACCCGACTTTCGTACAGCGGGCCAAGGCTGGAGATGTTCTCGTCGGCGGCTTCAACTTCGGCACAGGCTCGAGCCGCGAGCAGGCGGCGACATCTTTGCAGGCCGCCGGCATACCGCTGGTCATCGCCGGTAGCTTCTCGCAGACATACCTGCGCAACGCGTTCAACAACGGCTTCGTCTGCATCGAGTGCCCCGAGCTGGTGGAGCACTTGAAGACGACGCATGCGGAGGCGATCGCCGCCGGCGAGCTGACGATCATAGCGGGCGACGAGATCGAGATCGACTTCTCGACCGGCACGGGGACTTACGCCGGCCAGGCCTTTCATTTCCCACCGCTGGGTGTCGTGCCGCAGAGATTGGTCGTGGCTGGAGGAATCGAGAACTTGGTGAGAGTGGAAATTGGCCTCGGAGGAAGTGATCAGTGATAGGTAGTTGCAGTGATTGCTGATCAGAGAGTACTACTTACTAATCACTATTGACTACTCACTTCCAAACGGTCCTGAAACCTCGGTAGAGGACACCGGAATCTGAAAATGGCAAAACACACAGTAGTATCGATGCCCGGAGACGGGATCGGAAAGACAGTACTACCCGAAGCGATAAGAGTACTGGATGCGGTAGGCTTCGACGCCGAGTACGTACACGCGGACATAGGCTGGGACTGCTGGATCAACAACGGGAATCCCCTGCCCGACGAGACGATCAAACTGCTGAGCCAGCACAAGCTGGGGCTTTTCGGTGCGATCACGTCGAAGCCGAAGGGCGAGGCCGCCAAGGAGTTGCGTGCTGAGCTGAAGGACAAAGGCTACGTCTACTACAGCCCCATCGTCACCCTACGGCAGAGGTTCAACCTCGATGTGTGTATTCGGCCCTGTCGCTCATTCCCCGGCAATCCACTCAACTTCATCCGCCAGGCTGCGGGCGGTGGCTTCGAGGAGCCGAAAGTGGATGCCGTTATCTTCCGTCAGAACACGGAGGGTCTGTACGCCGGGATAGAGTGGACGAACCCGCCCGATCAGGTGCGCGCGGCCCTCGCCACGCACCCCAGGTTCAAGAGTTTCGCCGACACGCCCAGCGCCGAGATCGCGATTTCGACGCGGGTGTTCACGCGGACCGCCTGTCGCCGAATCGTCGAGGCCGCGTTCAAGTACGCGAAGAGGCACGGCTATCCTTCGGTGACGATCTGTGAGAAGCCAAACGTGTTGCGCGAGACTTCGGGGATGCTCGAGGAAGTGGCGAAAGAGGTCCACGCCGGCTTCTCCGACATCCAGCTCTGGTCCACCAATATCGACGCCCAGATGATGTGGCTGACCAAGAACCCGGAGGACTACTCGGTGATCGTGGCGGGCAACATGTTCGGCGACATCGTCTCTGACGCCTTCGCCGGGTTGGTCGGCGGCCTCGGGTTCGCCTGCTCCGCCAACATCGGCGACGAGGTGGCGGTGTTCGAGCCTACGCACGGCTCGGCGCCCAAGTACGAGATGCTGGAACCGTCGATCGTGAACCCGATCGCCATGATCCTCAGCGCCGCCATGATGCTCGACCACATCGGTGCCACTGACAAGGCCGGTAAGATTCGCAGTGCCATCGCGGTCGTCATCGCCGAGGGTAAGGTCCGCACGTACGACATGATGCGGATGCCGGGTGGCCCGAAAGCGATCTCGAACGGGGCCGCAACCACGACGCAAATGACGGACGCGATCATCGCCCACATCGGCTGAGGAGACATCGCATGGCCGGCAAGGCGAAGCAGGGGTCGAAGAGCCGCGGCGAAGCGGGCCCGCTCGGCGACGACGTGCGCTCCGACCTTCATGTGGCGGTGGAGATTGTCGACTCCGGAGGCACGCACGTCGAAATCCGCTCGAAGGTCGGCGCGATGTACGGCGACTCGATCCGCGAGAGCGCCGAGGCGGTGCTGAAGGCGCTGGGCGTGCGAGATGCCCGGGTCCAGATCGATGACCAGGGCGGCCTTCCCTTCACGGTGGCCGCCAGGGTCGAGGCGGCGGCCCGTCGAGCCGGCGCCGGCACCCACACTCACGTGAAAGGAGACCCGAGGCCGGAGCGCGCTGTGGAGCGCGAGGGTCCAACGGCCCGAGACCGACTGCGGCGCTCGCGGCTCTACCTGCCGGGCAATCAGCCCAAGCTCATGGTGAACGCAGGGCTGCACCACCCGGATGGAGTCATTCTGGACCTCGAGGACTCCGTTCACCCCGATGAGAAAGATGCCGCGCGACTGGTCGTGCGAAACGCGATCCGTTGTCTCGATTTCATGGGTGCGGAACGTATGGTGCGCATCAACCAGCTTCCCCTGGGCTTCGAGGACTTGAAGGCGGTGGTGCCGGAAGGACCCGACCTGATCCTCATCCCCAAAGTCGAGGACGCGCAACAAGTCACCGATGTGGACGAGCGGATCCGCGGTATTCGAGCCAATGAGGGCGACGGCCATGTGATCTGGCTGATGCCGATACTGGAATCGGCCCTGGGGATCGAGAACGCTTTCGAGGTCGCCTCAGCCGCGGAGACGGTCGTCGCGCTGACCGTAGGCCTGGAAGACTACACCGCCGACCTCGGCGTGGTTAAGACGCAGACGGGCGCCGAATCGCTGTACGCGCGAACGCGGCTGGTCAACGCGGCACGCGCCGCCGGAGTTCAGGCCATCGACTCGGTCTACGGCGACGTCGGCAACGTAGAAGGCCTGAGGGAATGGGCGCTTCGATCGCGGGCGCTGGGATTCGAAGGCATGGGCTGCATTCACCCGCGTCAGATCGAACCGATTCACGAAGCGTTCGCGCCCACGGCGGAGGAGATCGACAAGGCGTTGACGATCGTGGCCGCCTTCGACGATGCGCAGGCTAAGGGGCTGGGCGTGGTACGATTGGGGACGAAGATGGTCGACCCACCGGTCGTCCTGCGGGCACAGCGGCTGGTCGAGAACGCTCGCCGTATGGGACTCGCGTGAGAGAGTGATTGGTGATTGGTGCCATCGGTTATGAGCAAGAATCCTGAGTTCATTGAGAACGCCGTAGGCCGGCGCGTGCCCACCGTGGTGAACGGAAAGGACCAGATTCCTTTTCTGGGCGTTGGGGCAGCCGAGCCTCGCGGCTTCAAGCATGCCCCTCCGATTCGCTCGTGTCGCGATTATGCCGGTGATGGCGACAAACGGGCTCCCGACTTGAAGACCGCCCTCCAGCAGTGCGGGCTCGAGGACGGCATGACGATCTCCACGCATCACCATCTGCGGGACGGCGATGCCGTGGCGCTCATGGCCCTCAACGCGGCCGCGGAGTTGGGCGTGAAGGACCTCATGTGGTTTCCCAGCGCCTCATTCCCCAGCCACGCGCCGGTGATCGACCTGATGGACGGGGGTGTCGTGCACCATATAGAAGGAAGCATGAACGGTCCGTTGGGCCGGTACTGTTCGGAAGGCAAGATGCGCGGCATGGGTGTGCTACGCTCCCACGGCGGCCGCTGGCAGGCGATCCAAGATGGCGAGGTGCATATCGACATCGCAGTAGTCGCGGCGCCAACCGCCGACTCCTTCGGCAATGCCGACGGCTCCCACGGCCCCTCCGCCTGCGGATCCCTGGGCTTCGCGCTCGCCGATTCGATCTACGCCGACCATGTCATCGTGGTCACCGACAACCTGGTTCCCTTCCCCTGCATCCCCTGGCAGATCCAGGGGAACAACGTGGACGTCGTGGTGGAAGTGGACTCGATCGGCGACCCGGCCAAGATCGTCTCCGGTACGACGCAGATCACGAAGAGCCCCGAGCGCCTGCTGGTCGCGGAATACGTGGCCCGCTTCCTGAAAGACGCCGGAATCATGCGCGACGGCTTCTCATTCCAAGCCGGCGCCGGTGGCATCGCCCTGGCCTTCGTGGAGTTCCTCAAAGAGCAGATGAAGGAGGCCGGCGTAAGAGCGCGCTTCGTCCGTGGAGGCTCGACCCAATACCTGGTGGACCTCTTGAACGAGGGCCTGACCGACTATATCCTCGACGGCCAGACGTTCGATTTGGCCGCGGTCGAGTCCATCGGTGCGAATCCTCGCCACGTAGCCACTTCGCCGTTCACGTCCTACAACTACCACGGCAAGGGCAACTTCGCCTCGATGGTCGATGCGGTGGTTCTCGGAGCCACCGAAGTGGACGTCAACTTCAACGCCAACGTCAATACGCACTCCGACGGCGTTCTGCTGCACGGTATAGGTGGTTGGCAGAACTGTCTGTTCTCGGGTTGCACCATCCTGGCGCTGCCGTCTTTCCGCGACCGCATACCGGTCCTCGTCGACGAGGTCACTACGATGACCGGGCCCGGCGAGTTGATTGATGTGATCGTGTGCGAACGCGGCATTGCCATCAATCCGCTGCGCAGCGACCTCAGCGACAGAGTGAGAGATTCGAGTCTGCCGATTCGGCCCATCGAAGACATCAAGGCCGAGGTCGAACGACTGGTAGGAGGGCCGCCGGCCAAGGCCCGCCTGTCCGAAGATCCGGTGGCGGTGATCAAGTGGGTGGACGGGACGGTGTTGGACACCGTGTGGAAGGTGACTGACTACTGATCACACACTGCTGCGGCAACTGACCGTCGGCCTCAGAGAAACGTGGACCACAAGATAATCCGGAAGTTGGTAACCTCAGCTCGTGCGGAGGGGCGCGAGGTCCTCTTGGAGTCAGAGGGTTATGAGATCCTCGAGGCGACGGGGATCCCCACCCCGCACCACGACCTCGTTCGCGACGCGACGGAAGTGCCGAGCGTCGATCTCTCCAACTTCCCGGGCGACCGGGTCGCCATCAAAGTCCTCGCACCGGACATCGTTCATAAGAGCGAGCTGGGAGGTGTCACCGTCACGCCCAGGGACCCCGAGGCAATCGGCGGAGCCATCCGCACCATGCAGGCGGCGCTCGAGCGCTACGACATCCGCGGTTTTCTGCTCTGCGAGTACGTTCACCACGACGGGTCTCTGGGCGGCGAGCTGCTGTTCGGGGTGCGTTGGACTGATGACTTCGGAACTATTGTAACTTACAGCCCTGGCGGCATTTACACAGAAATGCTCGCCCAATACTTCAAGTCAGGACATGACGTGGCCGTGGCCGCGGCGGCCGGGCTCGACAGGGCCGCGGCCGAGAAGGCGATCTGCGAGGTCGCGGTGACAAACCTCATAACCGGCGAGCTGCGCGGACAGGCGCCGCGCATTCCGCTTGCATCCCTAGTCGACCTATTCATGAAGTTCGCCGAGCTGGCCGAGGCCGTCGTTCCGGAATACCTGAGCGAGATCGAGGTCAACCCGTTCGTGATCGGCCAGAAAGGGCTACTCCCTCTCGATGTGTTGGCCAAGTGCGAGAAGAGGGAGCGACCCAAAGCGGATGACCGGCCCGTCCACAAGATCAAGAACCTGTTGCAGCCGGGCTCCGTGGCGATCGTCGGTGTGTCCGAGCGCATGAACCCGGGCCACATCATCCTGAACAACTTGGTCCGCGACGGTTTCGACCGGCAACGCATCTTCGTCGTGAAGCCCGGCTCGGACTCCATCGAAGGATGCGCGTGCTATCCTGATGTCGCGTCGCTGCCCGAGAAGACCGACCTGCTGATCCTCGCGGTGTCGGCCGCTCAGCTCCCCGAGCTGCTCGGCGCCGTCGTCGATGGCGAGTTAGCAGAAAGCATCATAGCGATACCCGGCGGCCTCGATGAGAAAGAAGGCACCGACGACATCGTCTCGGCCATGCGATCGACGCTGGAGCGAAGCCGCCGCAGCGAGTGGCGCGGTCCCGTGATCAACGGCGGAAACTCGATGGGAATCCGCTCGCAGCCCGGAGGGTACGACACCACGTTCATCCCCCAATACAAGCTCCCCCCTCCAGAGGCTCCGACGTATCCGATCGCGTTCATCTCGCAGAGCGGCGCCTTCGCCGTGGCCAAGACCAGCAAGCTGGGATTCCACTCCCGATACTCCGTATCGGTTGGTAACCAGATGGACCTGACCATCGGCGATTACCTTCTGTACTTGAAGGACGACCCTGAGGTACAGCTATTTGCCATCTACGCCGAAGGATTCAAGCCGCTGGACGGGCTGAAGGTCTTGGAAGCCGCCAGAGAAATAACCGCACGCGGGAAGAGTGTAGTCTTGTATCGAGCGGGCCGTACCGCGGCGGGCGCCCAGGCCTCCGCCAGTCACACCGCCTCGATAGCCGGCGATTACGTCGTCACGCGTGAGCTGGCTCGACAGGCCGGCATCGTCGTCTGCGAGACGACCGAGGATTTCGAGGACGCGGTCAACCTGTTCACGCTTCTTGGCCCCAGGCCGCCCGGAGGCGGCCGACGGCTCGCGGCGATCTCCAACGCCGGTTTCGAGTGCGTGGCCATGGCGGACCACCTGGGATCGCTGCAGCTCGCCAGTTTCTCCGCGCCGACTATGGCCGGTCTTCGCTCGCTATTCGCGGCTCGCCGGCTCGACCAAGTCGTCGATATCCGCAACCCGCTAGACCTCACGCCCATCATGAGCGATGCGCCATTTGAAGAGGCGGTCCGCCTGGCGATGGCCGATGAGCACGTCGATCTGGGGCTGGTCGGGTGCGTGCCTCTCACCGGGGCTCTGCAGACTCTGGCGGCGGGCGACGCGCATAGCGAAGACGTTGGCGATGTGGACTCGGTTGCCACGCGGCTCATCCGACTGCAGGACGAGATCCCGAAGCCGTGGGTGGCCGCCGTGGAGGGGGGTGCGATGTTCGATCGCATGGCCCAGATGCTGGAGGAAAAGGGCGTTCCGACTTTCAGGACCGCGGAGCGTGCCCTCAAAGCCCTCAACCTCTGGATGGCCTCCCGGGGCGATTGATTCGGGCTGGCGGACGCCTCATCTTGTGGCTTGAAACCGTCAAAGGTCCTAGTCCCCACCGCCAGACCACCAGCCGCCGGAACTTAGTCCGCCCGCTGGGTTGTTCCTTGTGTGAAGACGGCTGAGCGACAAACCCATGCAAGAGGTAGCCTGATGCTCCCGGACGCGAGAATACCTTATGGGACCTGGGGAAGCAGCTATTTCCCCGCCTGGCAGACTTCCGCGCTGGCGGAGGTCAATATCGGTCAATTCGCCGGCGAATCGATGAACCGGATCATGGGGCTGCGGAAAGTGCCTACGGACAGCCTCGATTACCTGGTCATCGGCTCGACCATCCCCTGGCACTGGAAATTCTGGAACGCGCCGCTTGTGGCCAGCTGCATGGGGAACCGCGTCCCCGGCTTCCACGTCGAGCAGGCGTGCGCCACGGGCCTTCAGGCCGTCCTCTTGGCCGGGGCCGAAGTCCAGTCGGGTGCCCACGACACCGTCGGTGTCCTCACGTTCGACCGAACCAGCGACTCGCCGGTGGGCGTCTTCCCCGAGCGTCGCGCCCATGAGCGCACGCAGGCGATCGCCGACGTCTGGGACAACTTCGGCTTCGACCCGGCCACGGGTAACGCCATGATTACGGCGGCCGGCATCACGGCGCGCAAGTACAAGGTCGACCGCAAGGAGACCGACGAGGTGGCGTACCACCGTCACCAGCAGTACTTCGAGGCCAAGAACTCCTGCTTCCTCGAGAAGGTCCTGGTTCCTCTCGAAATCCTGAACGTCCAGGGCCGGCCACTGGGCCGCATCGACGACGACCTTGGCGTGCGCCAGTTGACCATGGGCGGGCTTCGCGCCATGCGCGAACTCGACACCACGGTGACGGGCGGAACGCAGACCCACGCATCCGATGGCATGGCGTGCCTGCTGGTGACCTCGAAGGACAAGGTCGCCGAATTCAGTCCGCGCCCCGAAATAGACATCCAGTTCGTGGGAAAGACGGAGGTGAGGACGCACCCCAGCCTGATGCCCGAGGCTCCCGCATTCGCGGTGCAGAAACTGCTGGAGATGACCGGCCTGGCTATGAACGACATGGTGGTGGTCAAGAACCACAATCCCTTCGCGGTGAACGATGTCATCTTTGCGGAGCTGCTCGACTACGACTGGCGCAAGATGAACAACACCGGCTGCCCGTTGGTCTGGGGACATCCCCAGGGCCCGACGCTCACGCGCGTCTTGATCGAAGCGTTGGAGGAGGCGGTGGACCTGGGTGGCGGCTATGTACAGATCTTCGGTTGCGCCGCGGGCGATGTCGGAATCGCGTCGATCTTCAAGGTCTCGTAGGAGGGACACGATAAATGGCTACGGTATTGAGAGAGACCACACTCCAGACGATAGGGCTCGGCACCGTCATCGAGATGTTCGAGAACGGGCATCTTCCCGCCTCGACCGGCGACCTGGTCGACCAGGTCTTCGGGAATTCGGGAGCGCGCGGTTCGCTGGTCGTCTCGGGCGCCAACGGGATCGTCGGCGCCGGCAAGACGATGCAGCTGGGCTCGAGGTTGCAGCCCCACGACGTAAAGGTCGTGGCGCTGGACTTCCCCAGCGCGCCCGACGGCATCGGCAACCAGTACCCCGGCCTGATACAGGCATTCGGCCAGGAGGGCGCCGACCGGATCATGCGTAACATCATCCGCATGAACTACGATGGCACGCACTTGCCGGACGAGCTTGAGGACCTGAACCCGCGGTTTCTGCTGGAAGCGATCCCCGAGATCCTCGACGTCAAGCGGGCGCACTACGCGGCGTTCAGAGCGGCCTTCCCTGAGATCGAGATCCGCTCGGTCACCTCTGGATTTCCCAGCTCCGAGCTGGGCGTGGGCATCGCGCACCCGGCGTTTCCGCACGAGATCAACAAGATCTGGGAGGTTGTAGAGCCCGAGCCGTCCGCCATCACCCAGCTGCTCTGGGCGATGGGCCTCATCCCGATCCCGGTGGCCGACCGTTGGTCCTTCATACTGGATGTGCTGTTCTGCGGGATCACTCTGGCGGGCTCGCGGTACCGGCGGGCCAATAACATGCCG
>Ga0209536_100004401_pt1 | contig 22238 bp, 19 predicted proteins | sample DeeMarSeWOR28_12_FD_187461 | JGI IMG/M metagenome (GOLD analysis project Ga0209536, IMG submission 187461) | Marine sediment microbial communities from White Oak River estuary, North Carolina - WOR-2-8_12 (SPAdes) (version 2) | ecosystem: Environmental > Aquatic > Marine > Intertidal zone >... | reverse complement strand
TCTACCGGGTAAACTACATATGAGAATTGGAGCCTCTGACAGGCCTGTTTCAGCATACAAAAAGCGAAGATCCAAATGGGTAGTCGAAAACGGGTGATGAGTCGAGGGATGCTTCAGCTGAAGGTAAGCACAGCGATGGCAACTGGATCGATAGCTTCAGCACTCAATTAGATGTTAAGCGAGACTCGCCGGTCCCTGCTCGTTTGTTGTAAGTTGCGGGATAACTCGAGAGCTTTTGACGCTTCCATATTTTTCTATAGGGTTCGGTAACAGCTGCAATGCGGCACATAACCATCATGCCGTTGAGGATCAATCTTTCCATTATCTCTTGTGAATCTGTAATGATCTCATTATTAAACCGGAAAGAGGAAGATCTAATATAATACTGGATCAACCTCCCAGATATATTCGCAGTACTCACGTATACTCCTATCCGAAGAGAAGAAGCCACAGCGAGCGACATTTAAAATGGAAGCCTTGGTCCACCATTGCTGATCCTGATAGGCTTCAGCCGCTTTTTCCTGACACTCGATATAAGATTCATAGTCTGCTAATAACAGGTATTCGTCGTGTTGTAATAACGACTCGACGATGGGCTTGAACATCTCCATGTCGCCGCCAGAGAAAATTCCTTCGGCGATGGCGTCGATGGCGGCCTTTAGTTCATCATTTTCTTCGTAATACTGCCCGGGGTTGTAACCCGATTCCTTTAAAGCAAATACTTCTTCGGCCGTCATGCCAAAGAGGAAGAAATTTTCGTGGCCTACACGTTCCCGGATCTCAATGTTGGCTCCATCCATCGTCCCAACAGTCAGGGCTCCATTCAAAGCGAACTTCATATTCCCCGTTCCAGATGCCTCTTTTCCAGCCATGGAAATTTGTTCTGAGATATCGGCTGCCGGGTAAATCTTTTCCCCCAATGTCACGTTAAAATTGGGTACGAAGACGACTTTCAACCGGCCGGCTACGTCTGGATCGTGATTGACCACCTCTGCTACAGAATTAATGAGCTTGATGATGAGTTTGGCCATGAAGTAGCCTGGCGCCGCTTTAGCCCCATAAATAAATGTCCTTGGCATTATATTGATTTCTGTTTTAGCCTTAATTCGATTGTAGAGAGTGATGATGTGTAATACCATTAGCAACTGTCGTTTATATTCATGAAGGCGTTTGACCATCACGTCAAAGATAGATTCAGGATCGATAGCCAGACCATAATGGGTGCTGATATAGTCAGCCAATGCTTCTTTATTTTGGCTTTTTACCTGGCGCCATGATTCTTCAAACGCTTCCTCGCCGATGAAGGCTTCCAACTTTACTAGCTCATCAAGATCTGTCAGCCAACCACAACCGATCTTTGACGTGATCAATGAAGATAAAGCCGGATTGGCCATGTGTACGAACCGCCTGGGTGTCACGCCATTCGTCTTGTTATTAAATTTTTCTGGCCACATATCGTAGAAATCCTTCAATACCCTCTGTCGCAGCAATTTTGATTGAAGTTCGGCGACACCATTGACCGAAAAACTGGCTACTGCCGCCAGATAAGCCATACGAACCAATTTTTGCCGCCCTTCTTCAATGATGGACATTCGCCTAATCCTATCGCCTTCGCCTGGAAATCGTTTCCCCACCTCTTTTAAAAAACGATGGTTGATTTCGAAAATGATCTCCAGGTGCCTGGGCAAAAGCCGGCCGAACAGGTTAACGGGCCATTTTTCCAAAGCTTCGGGCAATAGAGTGTGGTTCGTGAAAGCAAAAGTACGTGTTGTGATATCCCAGGCCTGCTCCCAATTCAACCGGTATTCGTCGATCAACAATCTCATCAGTTCCGGTATCGCTACGACGGGGTGGGTGTCGTTGAGCTGGATGACTGCCTTCTCCGGGAACAAATTCCAATTGTCATGAAACGCCTGAAAGCGGCGGGTGATGTCCCGTAGCGAACAGGCCACAAAAAAGTATTGTTGTTTGAGACGCAGTTCCCTCCCTTGGGGGGTGTTATCGTTGGGATAGAGAACTTTACTGATATTTTCCGAATATGTCTTCTGTTCTACGGCATGAATATAATCACCTTCGTCGAATAATTGCAGGTCGAATTCTTCGCTGGCCCGTGCTCGCCATAACCGCAACATGTTGACCGTGCCCGTATCAAAACCGGGAACCATCGTGTGATATGGTTCGCCGATGATAGTCTGTCCGGGTATCCAGCGAATGCGAAAAATACCTTCGTCATCGAGGTATTGTTCTGTCCGGCCGCCGAAATGAACCGCAACCATGTCATCAGGCTGAGGGAATTCCCAGGGATTTCCCCAGCGGAGCCAGTTGTCGGGATATTCCACTTGCCAGCCGTTTTCAAAAGCTTGCCGAAAGATTCCAAATTCGTATCGAATACCATAGCCGATGCAGGGAATGTCCAAGGTCGCTAAAGAGTCAAGGAAACACGCCGCCAACCGTCCCAGGCCACCATTGCCGAGACCTGGTTCCACGTCCAATTCCAGGTAATCCTCCAAACTCAGATCGTGTTTGGCCAGGGTATCCTGCGCTAACTGCCATGTATCTGTATAGAGTAAATTCTGGCTTAACTGTTTGCCCATGAGATATTCGGCCGATAGATAATAGACGACTTTGGGATCGGCTTCTACAAAAGCCTCCACAGTCTTGCGCCAGCGTTCCATAAGGTGATCACGAACGGTAAAAGACAGACTCATATAGATGTCATTGTCGCTGGCTCCATAGATGGCTTGTCCCCGGGTGAAATACAGGTTGTCTATAATGGCTTTTTCAAAGGCTTCGATTGATCGCCCGGTGCGACCGTTTTCCGATGGATTTGAACTCATAAGTTATACTCCTCTGGGTTTATTATCAATGAAAGGTGAAGTATGCGTAGTGAGGCGCCTCACAGAAGCACCATTTTACCAGGCCTAAATGTCCGAATCCATCAAATTATTGATTGGCTCCCATCATTTGCTGGTATTGCGATCCTTTTGATTCAATCCTCACTCACTCTTGACACAAACAAAAAAGATCCTTTAATATTTCTTGAAGAACGGTCATTTTATTGGCAATCGTGGTCGAAGACAATGCATTCTCATCGTCTTTTCTACCCTGATGCCTGACTTGTGGCGCACAATCTATAGTAGCAGATTTAAAATCTGGAACAGAGGGAGCTCCCCGGTGAAGTCAGGGGTTTATCAGGCTGAAGGCGAGTTCGAGATCATCACCATAAGACCAAGGTGGTCTCTAATTAACCTGGTATCACCTGGAAGCGAGAAGGCAAAAAGGGAATCGATACTCTATCAATTGAATGGAAAATATATCAAAAAAGGTTGGCTCTTCGAAGGCGATATCGTGTGGGGTAAGATCTGTGTATTTGCCGTCATCAGGCTCAAGCCTCCCAGCCTGAGTTAACAACCAAGTCTAAGTATACCGGGTGGCGACTGATGTATCCTGCAACAAAGGGGCACTGAGGCACCACCTTCAATCCTGAATCTCGAGCGAAGCCTAGAGCTGTTTTTGCCATTTTGCCGCCGATGCCGTGCCCGGCAATTTCGTCCGGGACACCCGTATGTAAAAAGATGATCTTGTTTCCGACTAATTGGTAGTCGATGACAGCCGTGAAATCGCTTACTTGCGCTTCAAACCGGCTCAATTCAGCGTTATTCTTAACTTCCAATGTTTCAAGATCTATCCTCATAGGTTCATGTTTACCTTATCATAAAGCTTCACGCTTCTTCATATCTCAAAAGCCGGACTCAGTCGGCCATTGTAGCTACCATGATGGCCTTAATTGTATGCATCCGGTTTTCTGCCTGGTCAAAAACGATCGATTGGTTAGACTCGAACACTTCTTCAGTCACCTCCATCCCGTCTAGTCCATATTTGCGGAAAATATCCTCTCCAATGGTAGTCTCTCGATTATGGAAGGCTGGCAGGCAATGCATGAACTTTACTTGCGGGTTGCCTGAAAGTTCCATTGTCTGGACATTCACCTGATATGGTCGTAAATTTTGGATTCGTTCTACCCACACCGATTCCGGCTCGCCCATCGAAACCCAGATGTCGGTATGAATGAAATCCACTTCTTTTACTGCCTCTTCCACGTCTTCCGTCAGGGTTAGGCTGGCACCGGTTTCTTGGGCAATTGAACGGCATTTTTCGACGAGAGTGCTATCTGGCCAATTACTTTTGGGTGCCCCCAGGCGCATGTCCATCCCCATTTTAATTCCGCCCACCATCAGAGAATTGCCCATATTGAAGCGAGCGTCCCCTAAAAAACAATAAGAGATATCCGCCAAATTTTTCTGGCTATGTTCATCCATGGTCAACAAATCGGCCAGGATTTGAGTGGGATGAAACTCATCTGTTAGCCCATTCCAGACTGGGACACCTGCATATTGGGCTAGTATCTCGACGGTCTCCTGGGCGAAACCACGATACTCAATCCCGTCATAAAGGCGGCCGAGTACCCGAGCCGTATCTTTCATCGATTCTTTGTGCCCAATCTGAGTTCCGCTAGGACCAAGATAAGTGACATGAGCCCCCTGGTCATAGGCAGCCACTTCAAAAGATGTGCGTGTTCGAGTCGACGTCTTTTCAAAGATAAGGGCGATATTCTTACCTTGTAATCGGGGCTGTTCATAACCGCCGTACTTTGCGGCCTTTAGTTCCTTAGATAGATCCAATAGGAAAGCGATTTCTCCGGATGTAAAGTCAAGCAATTTTACAAAGCTGCGCTGGTGAAGATTCGTTGGCACGGAAAACCTCCAGGTAGAACTCCATATTCAATAAATGCTAATTGTACCAATGAACCTTATTTCGAAACATCTTACCCAGCCATATGAATCAATTCGCCGCATAACAATAACCCCCCTAAACCGTACTATCTACTCATTTGACAGCGTCCCTTCCCATGCTACACTGACGTCGATATGGGCGAACGATTGGGTCTTGCCGGCCGCCAGCCGGGGGCCCTGCTTCTTTCAGTAGTGCGTAATTTGATACAGTATATGAAGCGTTTCCTAGTAGCCGTCGTCAGCCTGATCTATCGCAGCGCCAGAAAAGCACTTGGCGCGGTCGGTCTCTGGTTGGGGTGTCTCCTGAGACGAGCTAGCCGGGCGTTCTGGGCTTTTCTTGGCCGTTGTGGTCTCGCCTTGCGAAATCTATTAACCAACAGTCTATGGAGGCCGTTTCTCTGGTTAACCCGTCCCGTCGTCAAAGCCATCCGGTGGATCACAATGGCTATATGGGCATTCATCGGCCGGTGTGGTCTAGCCTTGAGAACCCTAATCGACACTTTCATTTGGCGGCCTTTATACTTCGTTAGCACGCCATTGCGCTGGTTCTACGGCAAAGTTCTACACCATCCGGTCGATTTCGCCATCTTAAGCTTGCGGACCTTTCTCGAATGGTTTTTAATTGACCTATTGATCCCAATCGCCAAAGCCATGCCTGCTGTTGCGATCATGGCCAAGAATAAATCAGCACAACAATATGTTGCCACCCATGAACGTGCTCAAATTGTTGGCCAACGAGTGAATGAAGCCTTCGAGAGAAGTGGGTTGCCGGCCGTTTTTGAAAACAATTTGCCTAAACCCCGTCTGAACCGGTTCACAACCGCCATCGTAAGCACCAGCCTGATTTTGTTGTTGAGTGTCCTGACCACACAGGGTCCTCAGCCAGAGCAGGTTGTTGCCCTCAATGATATATCCGCCGAGCCAGCCCTTGCTAAAATCGTACCAAAGATGACCAATACGCCCACGGCGACACCTTCCCCTACGCCCACATCTACGCCAACCCCGTTGCCGGTGCAGGTCGAGCAGTTTGAAGCCTGGCCCGAGCCAGATCCCTTAGGAAAAGGTGGCAGCGTTGCTTTCACCTTACGACAAGATGGAAACAGTGACATCTATGCTCTGTCCATCGGTCGCTCCGAGCCTGTGCGGTTAACCAGCCATCCAGCTGACGATCGAGATCCGGTTTGGAGTCCAGATGGAAGCCGGCTAGCCTTCGCTTCCCGGCGTGATGGCAATTGGGAGATCTATGTTCTGAGCCTGCAAACAGGAGATCTGCACCGCCTGACAAACGATATTGCTTTTGACGCGGGCCCTAGCTGGTCGCCTGATGGTCAATGGCTGGTCTACGAGTCATATCGCGATAGTAATCTAGATCTTTATGTCATTCGTGCCGACGGAAGTAATACCCCCATTCGGCTGACCGAGGATCCGGACCGAGACTTCTCCCCCGCCTGGAGTCCAGACGGGCGTCACATCGCCTTTACTAGCGATAGAGATGGCAGTAAAGATATCTTCGTTTTGGCATTAGACGAAGCTTTTGACGAATTTGCTGTAAATGTGACCAACTCACCCGATCGAAATGAAGATCATCCTTCGTGGGACCCGCAGGCTCGATATCTGGCCTATTTCGATGTCGTCGATGGCTTAGAGCTTGTCTACGCTTTGCCTTTGGTAGCTTACCAACCAACAGGGCCTGCCTTCAGCGTTGGCCAGGGGCGCCATCCAAGCTGGGCTCCCGATGGGAATGGCCTGGTTTATGTGCATAACGCGGACGGCCGAAGCTATCTCATTGCCAGCAGTGTCGACGCCTGGAGTGTTGCCCCGCAGGCATTTGCCACCCAGGGTTATCTCGACGACCTGGCTTGGTCTGGGATCGTGCTCCCCCAAGGTTTAGAAGAAGAATTTGCCAGGATTTCCAAAAAGGCTGAACCGTTATTTGTCGAGCGTTCGGATCCACCCCAAGTTGAAGGACCGACTTATCTATTGCGTGAAGTCGATGTAGAAGCACCGGCTCCATATTTGACCGACCGGGTGGATGATTCCTTCCGTACCCTGCGCCAGCGCGTTCTGTTCGAGGCAGGCTGGGATTTTCTGGGTAAAGTAGACAACATGTTTGCATCCCTGACTAGCCGGCCTTTCCCTGGCGAAAGTGAGCGCAGTTGGAATAAGGCTGCTCGAGCGTTTGATTTTTACTATCGGTATCCCATTTCCATCGAACCACAAGTCGAAGTTGTTCGCGAGGATCGGGGCGCACAAACCTTCTGGCGCATCTACATCCGGGCCGCCGATCAAGGCGGAAGCCAAGGCGAACCCTTGCGCCAACTACCATGGGACTTTTCCGCTCGATACGATTCCGATCCCCGGTACTATGATCAGGGTGGAAAATACAAGGAACAAATCCCGACCGGATACTATATCGACTTCACTGAGCTAGCGGCCGATTATGGCTGGGCTCGCGTCCCTGCCCAAGAAAACTGGCGCACCTTCTTCCAGGGTATCAGATACTGGCATTTCGAGAACCGGCAAGGTCTCACTTGGGACGAGGCAATCCTGGAACTTTACTCGGAGGATGAGATAGAGAGGGCCTATTCCGGTCGATAGAAACAGATCCAGTCCGCCTTTGGCCGACAAGCTATGCTCAATCGAAGTTTGCGAACCTCCTGGCTAAACATAGCCCTCCTGTTGTTCTCGGCCGGTTGCTCAACCATGACGATTTCGGTTGAACAAAGTGTAACAACTCGTATAGCAACACCGTTCTCCTTGACACCCATGAAAAACCAGAACGGCCCGGATTCTGCTCCCACCCTGCAGCCAACCCAATTACCAGTATGGACTTCACCGGTAGTGGAAAAGGTTTATAAGGAAGAAACTACTTTGGAAGTGGTCCAAATCGGAGAATCACCGAGTTTTCTTCCATCTGGCATCGGCATCCGGCCGGATCAAGCCATCTTTTACCGTCCTCCTGAAGCGGGTCCTGAATCGCCCGTCGATTGGCGGCCACCGCCGGTAAAGGTTCCCCATGCCTTGCACCCAGACGACCATTATTGGCTGGTGCGGCCAATTCCCTCTGATAGTCGAAATTACGAGCTTGAATGGTATCCCTATGGCAATCGGCCAACCCGGCCTGAGGCGCTTCCTTACCGGGTTCACCATGGTATGGATTTCCCTAATGAGCCCGGCACCCCGGTCTTTGCTGCCAGTAGTGGGACCGTCATCTATGCCGCTCCTTTGCCAAGTAACCGGGACGGTATCAACTACTACGGCAATACGGTGATCATTCACCATGATTGGCAATGGCAAGGACAGGATGTTTACACCTTATATGCCCACACCCTGGAGCTTTTCGTTAAAGTCGGAGATTTCGTCGAGCAAGGCCAGCTACTGGCTGGTGTGGGTGCGACCGGTCATGTCAGCGGTCCACATCTACATTTAGAAGTGCGCGTGGGCCAAAATAACTATAGTAGCACTCGCAACCCTGCTTTGTGGCTGGCCCCTTATGAAGGCTGGGGGACTTTAGCCGGCCGTTTTATGGATAGCCGGGGACAGGTTATCCATGGTGCCATGATCACAGTCATCCCTCTCGACGTTGAGTCGAGTGTTGAAGTGCCTGTCCGTTACCAGCTCACTTACGCTCCAGACGGTGTTAATGGCGACGAAATCTGGCAAGAAAATTTTGTATTCGGTGATTTGCCGGCCGGTGATTATCGCGTTGTCCTAACCACAGCCGGCGAGACTTTCCGAAGAGATGTGAAGATTAAGGCTGGAATGACTAATTTCGTGGTTTTCCAGGCCGATTTTCGGTGGGCACCGACCTATACGCCCATCCCAACTTTCACTCCACCGCCTATCCCTTCGCCAACCGTGACACCCTCTCCATGAGCTTTTTTTCCCGGTCTCGCTATTATGCGAAGTCGATCCTTACCCTATTAATCCACTTTGAGCGACCAGTAGATATCCTCTCCATTTTCCTTGGTTTTCCAAACTCTCTTCCGGCCGAAATCAAGCTTCGACGCAGGGATTTACGTTTTCGGGTTCTCCAGAAGATGGACGTGTGGGTGATCAAAGAAACGTGTATCGATGGCGATTACTTTTGGCGAGGTGGGCTGCAACCTGGCTGGAACGTCGTGGATATCGGTGCTGGGTTGGGTGACTTCACTGTCTTGGCCGCCAAACAATGCCAGCCCGGGGTTGTCCATGCCTACGAGCCGCTAGCCAAATCCTTCGATATGCTCCAGGATAACCTGGCTCTCAACCAGGTTACCAATGTTCAAAGCTTTAGGGAAGCGGCCGTCGCTGGGAAAAAAGCCGTCACACCCCTTGCAGATGATGTTAGTGCAGCCTCAACTCGTTTCGTTGAAAGTGCAGGGTCAAATGGTCTCCTTTCCGTCGATTTAGCCCAAATAATCGGTCGTATGCCTGAATCACGTTGTGATTTTTTGAAGATCGACTGTGAAGGCTGCGAGTTCGATTTGTTAATGCAATCCCCAGCGCCGATCCTGTCTCGTATCCAATGTCTCAGTATTGAAACACACGATGGTTATACCGCACACAACTCCTCTGAATTGGCCAGATACCTTAGCACCAGCGGTTTCCAGGTCTACCAGCGCCCCAATCCCGTCCATGATTACTTGGGTTTCCTCTACGCTCGCCAAACTTGATTCTTAGCTAAAAAAACCCTTTGTTCTCCAGTTCGATTTTGCGATTTCATCAGACAATCCCGTCATTCATATAATCGCCTCAAGAACGGTCGCCATTCCGGATATGATAAAAGGTCAGTGCTATCAATGAATTGGTCGATGCTTCCAATCGGCCGCTTTTTGGCAATCTCCTGAACCTCTGGATCGCGGATCTGTTTCCGCAACGCATTTGTGAAGCCATGCATAGCCATGACTTGAAATGGCCGGCCGTGAAAAGCCATCGTTTTTTCTGGCAACATTTCTGTCAGTTTTAGCCCATTGTGCATCGAAGCGATAATTTCGTATGCTTCGGCCAGATATTTGTCTCGGTGTTGCCAACTATCTGCTCCTAACACCTTCTGTAAGATAGGCAGCAGATCATTCGCGCACTCGAGTTGATTGAAAGCCGTCCCAAACCACTTGGCATAGGGCGGATATTGTTTTTCCATAAGGAAACAAAGGCGCATGATGTCCCGCACCTGCCAGGCTGCGATCAGGGCTGACCCCACATCATCCCCAGCCCATCCGGCGCGCCCCATTAAATGCTCTTCTTGCTCGATTCGAGCCCATCCGGCCGCCAGCAAATAGATCCAGACATCATGGGGATAATATTCAAACCTGGCTCGAACCTCATCTAAACCCACTGCATCATGGTAAACAGATCCGGCCGTGATTGTGAGCAGACGTTGCGCGGGAAAAGTCAGCCAATCGACCGCCCGGATATCCTGCTCAATATCAAAGTTCAAATAGTCCAAAAAGAACCCTCGAATGGAGAAGATATCCACCCTATGGTTGATTGGCCCTTGGTCTATTGATTGTAAGAGTTGGGTGATATTGTCCTCGGATACAGGCTCGCTGAAATTGGTTGGATATCCCAGGAATTTATAGGGTAGTTCCCGGCCCAATGTCTCTCGTATAGCCTGGCTGTATTGGTGGTGATCTTCATCTAAAAGGAAGAGCAACAACCTGGGTCCCCAATGATGGTCGGTTGACATTGGATCATCAAAGCCCAATACCTCCGATCCACTCCCAATAAGCCCGGCCGCATAGGGGATGCCTGGAAACTTTTTTTCAAGAATATTCCTCACGGCGTCAAAGTAAAATCGTTCGCTTAACCTTAATCCGGGGATAAAGCTCTTCCTATTGGAAAAATCCATCACTTGCCTTTACTTAACATAAATTACCAAGCTACCCCTCAACAATCTAAGTCTAAAGGCTCCTTTGACTCATCCCAAAGCCGGTCGAATTCCCTTAAATAGGCCTGGGCTAAATCCTCATTGGCGATGATGAGCACGTTTTCGTCGTTGAATCGATCGGCATTATTGGAGAAGTTGGCCGAGCCGGTGACGACGATGCGGCCGTCAATCACAATGACCTTATGGTGCATTGCGCCAGGATTACCATCTTGTAAAACAGGAACCCCTGCACAATACAGATCAGCCATTTTACTAAACTCCGTTTCGCTGCCCCGCGTCTCGAAAATCCCTTGTACATTCACACCGGCATCCACTCGCTCTAACAAGGCCGCCCCCAATTTATCATGGGTGAATGAGAAGGCCATAAATCGAATGCTCTCTTCCGCGCTTTCAACGAGCGGTACTAATGTGCTAACTACATGGTCTTCGGCTGCAAATAAAACCTGGATCGGCGTCCCTTCGATCGTCAAATTTTGGTCTTCAATGGCGGACGGCGCGCGAGCCCCATACTCTCCTTCCCACATCTCCTGGAACTCTCGCTCGTAGATGTTGGCCAACTCGGGCGAATTGATTACTAGTGTATTGTTGTTATTGCGGAAATTTCCGTTCTCGGTGAGATTAGTCGACCCCGTCCACACCGTTTCACCGTCAAAAACCAAGAACTTGTTGTGCATCAAATCATCGCGACCGTCGTCTCGTACTTCAACCCCAGTTTCTTCGAGTCTCTCGAACAAACCGAGCTCCAATTCATCTTCCTCGATTCCGTTTTCGTCGTCAGTAATAAACAAAATTTCAACTCCCCGCTGCCTAGCCTGGACTAAAGCATTGGCTATTAATCCCAAGTCAAACTCGAAAGCGGCGATGTGAATCGTGTCCTGGGTATTGTCGATCTGCTCGATTAGGATCTCGGCGATCGTGCCCTCGAGGTTTTCTGGGTTATACAATTCTCCTGGTTCCGTGAAGTAGACCTGCCACCAATCACCGCCGTTGCCGATGCGTGCCGGCCGTTGTACAGTCGCCCGCTCGGCTACCCGTTGAGTTTCCTCAAATAAACCAACCGGATCGTTTCCAGCGACCAAAAAATAGACGGCCAGGAGTGCCAACAAACCCAATACCAAAATCCCACCGCACCCCCCTGCCACTTTCCCGGTGTATCTCAAGCTCACCCGCCCACTTTTCTTTCTAGCCATTCGTCAACTCTTGACCATCGCCTTCGATCAGCTGCCGCAACTCCTTTGCTGCCTCTATTGAATTTCCCACTAATCTAACTGCCTGGCTCAAAAAAGCTTCCAACTCTGGATCTGCTAATTCCTCCTCGTTCGTTATAATCTCGTCCACAAGATCATTGCCGTAGGCGAGTCCCGCAAACGTAAAGATCTTAGTCAATATGTCTTCCTTCTCAATCCGATCCCAAACGTCACCATTATGCAGCCAATGATTGACATAACGCAGCAATCTTTTGGTGGCTCTAATTCTTGGCTGCATGATTTCTTTGGCATCCTCGTCGTTCAGGCCACCGGTATCGGCTGCAACGGCCTTGGCTAGCGCTAAACCCCAATCCAATAGAAAATCGGCAACTTCGTCGTCCAACCCGGCCGTCAGCCGTTCATCCCCCAGGATATTATTGGCTGCTTTTTCTACTCTAAAACTTACCTCATCCATATCATATCTTCATAATGATATGTGTTTTACACAAATGTATACACGTTACCACCGGATCCAATGAGAAGAAAATTTCACATTCGAATCGTAACAGAGTCCAAAGCCTAATTCTAGATGATTTATTCATTCTCTTCATCCCGCGGTTTCGATTCTAAAACAATTGCCGTATAATCGCCCCGATTCGATCATTACCATTCCTAATCAATTATTCGTCATTTGCCATTCACCATTATTTATGGTTTCTCAACCGACAGCAGAAAGCTACGACCAAATCCCTTATCCAAGCTTGACCTATGCTCAAACCCACCCGGACCGGCTGGCGACAATGGGCTGGCTTCTAGGAATGAAACCAGCACCGGTGGAAAACTGTCGCTATTTGGATATTGGCTGTGCTGTCGGCGGCAACATTATTCCCATGGCTTATGGTTTGCCGGGCAGTGAATTTGTTGGCATCGATTACTCCAGTCGCCAGATAGAGATTGGCCGACAGAATGTAGCCCAATTCGGCCTTACAAATATCCTGCTGGAACAGGTCGACATCATGGAGTTTCCGGCCGATTTGGGCGAGTTTGACTACATCGTCGCCCATGGTATTTACTCTTGGGTGCCGCAAGAGGTTCGTGATGGCTTGTTAAATCTCATACGCCGACACCTAGCTCCCCAAGGCATCGCCTATGTCAGCTATAATGTCTATCCTGGTTGGCACATGTTAAGCATTGTCCGTGACATGATGCGTTACCATATTCGCGATGTGAATGAGCCCAGAGAACGAGTAGCCCAGGCCAGGGAAATGCTGGCCTTCCTAACCGATGCAATACCGGCCGATGCCAGTGCCTTGGGCAGTTTTCTCGACACCTATAGTGGTTCACTGGCTAACAAGCTAGCCGAAGGTGAAGCAGGTGGAGACGCTCTACTCCTGCATGACGAATTAGAAGAGATTAATGAGCCGGTATATTTCTACCAATTTGCCGAACACGCCCGGAGACACAATCTTCAGTACCTTTCTGAAGTAGAATTGGCCAAAGTGATGCCCAGTCGTTTTCCGCCTGATGTCGTTAAAAGGCTGACGGAGATAGCTCGCCGGCCTATCGACATGGAGCAATATCTGGATTTCCTGCGAAATCGAACCTTTCGCCAGACCTTACTCTGCCGGCAGGAAGTTGCGATCAATCGTACCCTCAAACCTGGTGTCGTTCGCTCATTTCAACTATCCAGCAGGGCCCGCCCATCCTCAGAAGATGTGAACATCGCGGATGTTCAAGTCGAAAAGTTCAGTGGGCCAGATGGGGCCGTTTTCGCTACCGAACACCCGGTCAGCAAAGCGGCCATGGTCCTTTTGGCTCAAAACTCACCCAAATCCATACCCTTTGACCAGTTGCTGGCCGAAGCGGCCGGATTGGCTGGCTTGGGATCGGAAACTGACATGGAGGCTGAAGCACTTACCCTGGGTGCCAATATCTTGCGCGCCTATAGTTACAGCAGCACCCTGGTGGAGCTTCATATATACTTGCCCGAATTTGTAACTACGCCTGGTAGTCGGCCGATGACCAGCCCGGTAGCGCGCTGGCAGGCAGGAAGAGGTGTCAAGGTCACTAACATGCGTCACGAGCGGGTCGAGCTCAACGACATGGCCTGCTTATTACTAGGTCATCTTGACGGCCAACATACCCGGGATGATTTACTTCAAGAGCTTATGGTTTTGCATAACAAGGGCATCTTAGTGCTCTCTGAAAAACGTCTCGAAACCGAAGAGACAGAAACTATCCCTGACCTCGTATCTCGTACCATTGACGATCACCTGAGATTTTTTGGCCGCGCTGCCCTTCTATTAGCTTGATTTCCGCTCATAGCCCTCTTGTCATAGGACTATCTGGCAATTGAGTGCCGCCCTTCTCCAGCGTACAATTTGTCTGGATTTAACTTGAGAGTGGAAGTGACCAAATCACTGCGCAGTCACACCGCCGTCTCATTGACCCGAGACTTATAGTGGAGGTCACCATGGACACACCTTCTGAACCCGAACCGTCAACCGACGCTTTCAAATTCGTTACGGTTCGTGATTTGCAGGAGTTTCTCCGGCATATTGGCCACCAGCGTGTATACCGGCCGAAAGAGGAGGGTGACGAGACTGCCGCCAGCGAGGAACGTTATCTCGATGCAGTTAGACGGTTTCGTGCAGTTAAAAAGGGAGAACCAAAATCAAAAAATGAGCAGTAGCTGCCAAGCTGCTAGCTGGGGGGACTAAAACAAACTAACAGAGGCCAATAGAATAAATCTCTTATTTGGGGTGGGTTTGGGCTTTAGAACTCGGTGCTCTCTGACCTCAATGCTGCAAGAACAATACCCAGGATGGCGATCATGCTGGTGAGAACAAAGCCCAAGGCAACCAAAAGAATGCCTGTATCGTCATTTGTTTGAGCGGTTGATTGCGACTGGAAAAACACCAATAGTAAGGAAAACATAGGAAAAAAAGCCATGATAAAACAGTAGATGTTCTTGGTGGTCAATTCAATGGCCTATCAGGAACGGTACCAGAGTACCAAAACACCTATGTAGACGTTAAATCCAAGTAAACACAGCGTATAGAATGCGTGAACAAGACAGTTTATATCTTATGATACGCTTAAAAGAGACGTGTTTTTAAGCCTATATAAATAAAAGATTTTCACAAAAATTTTATTTTGGTTGCTACAAAGGGTGTTTCGCCGGCACACCAATCCTGCGCGGATAATTATCCGGTGTTTGCTTGATTTTCTTGATCACGACAAGCACGTTATTAACCTGCACGTCGTCATCATTTTTTTCGCCGGACGATTTATCTATCATTATTTTAATTGGATCTCCACCCAAGAGATTAATTGCCGAGATGGCTGTTTCTATTTCAGCCCGTGCATTTGGCCCTTTTTGAGCTAGCATTTGACCATTAACTTTACATAATGGGAGAAGGTATTCGACCAAAATATTTAACGGTGCCACTGCTCTGGCTACAGCCCAATCATAGCTTTCTCGGTAGTCCGCATTCTGACCGATCCTTTCAGCACGTTCGACAACGATGCCCACATCGCGCAAAGTCAATACCCGGCAAACTTCCTCAAGAAATCGAGCTTTTTTGGCTACACTCTCCAGCAAAGTCATTTGTACCCGCGGAAATAATATCTTTAGTGGCAATCCCGGAAAGCCAGCCCCACTTCCTACGTCAACGATGCGTTGGTTACTCAGATCGCCCGTTACCACAGCGCAGCTCAGAGAATCCAGGAATAATCTGGTCTGGATGGCACCTGGATCGGTGATGGCGGTCAGATTGATGTGCTGATTCCATTCCAAGAGTAGACTCAGGTATTGGTCAAATTGAGTTAGTTGGATTTGAGTCAGGGGAAAACCAAGCTCAATCGCCCCCTTTTTTAAAGTTGTAAGATCCCAAACCATTATCGGTTTCGCTCTAGCGCCTTCACATCGGCGTCTACGAAATACGTATCAAACTGTTCCCCGCCGAAATGGGCCGGGGTATAGGTCACCCAACCATGACTCAACACGTAATCAGCTTGTACATACAGAGGTGTGATGGGTTCAATAGCCTCCTCACCAAAGAATTCGCGCTCAATTTGGCGGTAGAGGGCCATACGCTCATCAATCGGGATATTTTCGTTTGCTTGCCTAATCAAGTCATCGGTGCTGTGGCACGGCCGGTTCTGCCGGTTTTGGCTATCGGTGCAATGCAATACATCCCTTAGCCAATTGTTTTCGTCTGGGTAGTATGATACCCAGCCTAAATCCCACAGATCTGGGCGATTTTCACCTGCATCAGGTCGTGTATTAGCCAATAGATCGCCAAATTGTACTTGTTCGATGATGATTTGTTCTTCATTACAACCTAACTCTTCCACCCACATTTCCCGGAGCAGCTCTGCTTGTTGCAATGCCAGATCGGACGAACTTACCATGTATTTGATGGGTGGCAAGAGCCGGCAATCGGTAAAGACACTGCTGTCCATCGCCAGGCGGGCCCGGTCGGGACTATAGCCGGTGCCAACTTCGTCGATCGGTGGTGCCCCTACGACGCCCGGCGGTGCAAAATGGCGCATCGGCCGGGCTAAGTCATCATGGACTTCTGTGATCAACCTTTCTCTATCGATGGACCAACTAAATGCTTGTCTAACCTCCGGTACGGAGAAGGCCGGGCTCTGAAAGTTATAAGCCAGATAAAATACCGTCTGGTTAGACACCAGGTCAGCTTTTAGCTCGTGGCGACTTAGAATGGAGCCTTGTTCTTCGGATGGCACAGGGCTCATGTCTAGATTCCGATCTTCCCACAAAAGGTAGGCGTCCATCTCTTCCAGGTGAAGGATATTGACCTGGTTGACATTACCTCTGAAATCAATCGGCCAATAAGGATTGCGCTGTAAAACCGTCCGGGTCCCAACTTTTGTACCCGAACCAAAAGCGAAGGGCCCGCTAGTCCAAATGAATTCTGGTTGATGCCAATCCTCCCCCACCTCCTGTAACAGTTCGGCCGGTACAGGTCGGAGCAGCCACATGCTAGTCATGGATAGAAAGTGGCTGGCCGGTTCGGTTAGATGAATCGCTAATGTCTGATCGTCGATCGCCTGAGCGCCAAGGTTATCCAAATCCTCCTGGGATATCTTACCTAATGTGCTAAGTTGTTTGCAACCCTCGATGATAAAGAGGATGAAAACGTCAGGCGTCGGTACTCTGGGATCGCAAGCGCGCTGAATACCATATACAACATCGTCAGCCGTGACCGGCCGCACCGGTCGGAAACCAGTGCCAACTTCGCCAAGGAGGCCAGCGTCACGTTTGTCCGGTTCTACCCAGAACACATCATCGCGTAACTCAAAAGTCCAGGTGAGCCCATCGTCGCTGATTTCCCAGCGAGTGGCCAATTCCGGCTCGATTGTATCGGTTTCCAGGTTATAGCGGGTTAACCCGGCGAAGATATTCTCCATGATCTGTATCGAGTTGTCTTCAACAGTCATTTGGGGATCCAGCGACTCGTAAGCGCCGGCAAGGTTGATGTCCAACTCTACGGGTATTTCTGGTTCTTTGATTATGGGGGTTATGGCCACCTGAATTGTCTGACTGACCACTCGGGTGATAACGATCTCCTCCCCGGCCTGCATGATCACTCGGGTAGCGACCTCTGGCCCCTCGACTTTGGCTTGGCAAGCCGCCATCAAAAAGAAGATAGCTACAACGGGAAAATATCGCCGCCAACGAAACTGGCTGATTATCCGGACAATTGCCGATCGAATTTGTTTGTTAATGGTCATGGATCGTCTCATCGGCCTGCCATGCTAACCGATGGTTTGATAGGTGACAAGTTCAATTGCCTATGGCCACCAGTTTGGCATAAATGCATTTTTTGCTGCCAATGCCATCTCTCCCTCATCCACATCCAGGATCCAGATATCTGGAGATCCCCCAACTTCAGCTGATTCCACTTGCATGAAGGCCAGCTTGTTTCCATCAGGGGACCAGGCTGGTGAAGTATGGTGGTTGAACGGATCGTCGGTTAGTGCCCTCGACTCTCCATCACCATGTGTTAGTATCCACATTTGCCGTCCGCTACCAGTAAATGTGCGGCCGGTTGCTATTGAATTTCCATCGGGATGCCAAGCTGGAGCCCCATCATCAACTTCCTTATCTTGGCTTAAGTCTACCGATTTACCCTCTTCGATGTCCGTTAACACCAGATGACTATAGAGATTGGTGTTGGTGTGGGTAATAACATCGCCCAATTCGTCCTCATGTTCATGGTTACTTTGCTGGCCGAATGTTAGTTCTGTATATGCCAGCTTGTATGCCATCGGGGACCAATCTCCCATTATCTCCAGGTTCGCCGGGATTAGTTGCATAGCATTTCCGGCAAAATCGATGACGATCAAAACTCGCGCATCGGGTTTGAAATAAGATAAGTATCGGCCATCGGCCGACCATCTTGCAGAATGGCTGGTCAAAGAATCGAATCCTGACTCAGCCAGAAGATCGGGGTCATGCGCTGGGCTAAGTTCACCACCCTCAATATTTAGCAGCCATACTTCGGATTGTTCTTGAGTATCTCCCAACCGCTGTCGCTCAAAGGCCAACAAATTTCCATCCGGCTGCCATCTTCCAGCTGTGCACCGGCTGTCTTTACAATCAAGCAGCTCCATGCGTCGTTCATCGAATGTTAATTGGATTAAATCTATGGTTCCGTCGTCGTCGAGAGCGGAGTAGATGATGCCCTGCCCATTTGGGGCTGCATGATAGTCCCAGATGCCACCTACTTCCTGGGTTAGCTGGCGTTCCTCGCCTTCTCCTTGCAGCCAGAGATTGGTCGTCTCATCCTCTTCTCGAAGGTATATTAGCCGCGGATCGCCAACCGTAAATGACCACTCCTTTCCCCCTAGAACAGGTAAGCCATTTCTGCCTTTTAAATTTTCACCCAATGTAACTGCGTAGGTTTGGCCAGATATAAACGGTTCCAATGGTTGGAATATCAATTGCTTACCGGAAACTGAAAACTCACCCTCCACGGCCGGAGAGAGGGTCATTATCTCTTCAGGTTTATCAATTGAGATAGGTCGGCTAAATGTAACGGTGATCGGTTCCCAAGCGGATGGAAATTTCGTTTGTGGCATCCACTCCGTCACCCTTGGGCTTAATAGAATGACGAGAACAATTCCCCCAATGAAAAGTCCCAGAATCGCGATGAATATTTCTCGCCGGCCCATGATGGGCAACTATAACCCATCGATTTCCTTACAGGCAATCAAGTAAATAATAAATGGCTAACACTATGAATTGTCCATGGCCTGCAGAAGATTAAGCAGGTATGAGGGGAAGCGATAGCGTTCTTTGAAAATTCAGATCCAATATGATTGACAAAAAAAAGGGCCGTATTAAACTGCCTTAATGCCAACCCAGAAATGATTTGGCAACACATTATGTGCCGGCTGAACCTGGATGGCATCTACCCTCTTCTCATTGGCCAACATCGCTTGGTTGACCAGGCAGATATCCGGTTTCTGGCCATATTTTTCCTGATAATAATCGGCTGCTTTCCTGATCTTATCATCCAAAGATGACTTTTTGTCATCATCCAACCACAGCATTCCAACGTCCATTTCCTTGCTCCCATTTAGTGAATTCGTTTTGAGCCTTGCTCCGAATCGATAGATTCAGAGAGGTTAGGAAATTGCCAATCTTCTTCAACATCGATATCAATGACTTTATCTTCATCCAGATCGCTGTATTCAAGCTCCATTTGCCCTCGATCAATTAAATCTTGCTCTTGGGTCTTTTTTTCATCGGTAATTTGGTCTGAATTTCTGGCACCTAAAAATCCTGGAAGTTCGTCACTTGTTTTGCCAGCCTGATCAAATGTTAATGGAATATCATATTCATGCTCCGAAAAATCCTTCGATTTAATCTGTGGTGATAAGGTAGTTTGATCGGTTACTTCGCTATCGAAATATCTTTCTGGCTTGGATTGTTCCACAATGATTGCCGGGGCATTTTTCGTTTCATTCTCCGCTTGATTTTCAATTGTGGCCCTACTGCTTGCACTGTTGTATGTAAAATTAACCGGCGTTCTATCCTCGCTCGATAGTCCAGGGAATCCATTGCCATTCCTCCGGCGAGCCAGCAATACCCCTCCTTTCGGCCGGTGTAATTTACTCAGTGTTAAGTGCAAATCGTAATCGTCGATATACGCCGCTTGAAAACGGATCTGGCTGCCATAAGAGACTGCTAAAAAATCACCTCTACCATTTAGATTTTCAGCTCCTGTATCCAACTCCCCAGTTAGATAAAAAGCCTGGTCTGCATTGCCGACCCGGCCGACGAATCGCATTGGGGAGTCATGCTTTAACAACCGTGACAGTCCGCCGAGATTGATATCTGTTGCACTTAGTATCGTTCGTAGACCTGCATCGGCAGGAACATGAAGTAATTCAGCCAAAGGCTGGAAGATCGCTTGACCACCTTGTGTGAGTAACCAATCGACATCATCGATTAACAAGACGAGCAGGGGGGTATTTATATTATTTTCCATTCTATAATTAATCTCGTCGACAAGGAATTCGAGGGCTGCAATTGCATCTTCCACCGATGTTGCTACCGGAAATAAGAGATGGGGCAGATAATTCATGGGGTATAGCGGATTTGGCCGGGCCCCAAAACTACGCGAGCCGTTTCCGGCCGAGATCACACCTATTTGAACATCCGATTGTCGGTTTGCCAGAGACAAAGAAATTATAAATGTCCGTAATAACCCACTTTTTCCTGCTCCTTCAATTCCTGTTATTAGTAGGTTATTCACATCTGGCGAGGACAGATTTAATAATATCGGTTGGCCATCCTCTGATATCCCTAATGAAACGCCAACACCCATTATATCTGGTCGGGCATCATTCAAATCTAGCAAATCCACCGGGTGCGGCACCTCTTTTTTTGTGAATAATCTGAGCAAACCATTTTGCCGCTTAATTTTTATTTCCGGAACGTTCAAAGCCACGACAAGCTCATCCGTTAATTGGCGAAATTTTTGCCATCCCTCAGTCAACTGAGTTTGAATATCGAAATCGATCCAGCCTGAACGAATGGAACCGCCATTCACTTCTGCATTGATATGATGCCTAGCCAGGGTCTGTTCGATATGCATGGACTGCACTTCAACCCGGTGGCGCAACCTCTGTTGGTGGGTTGAATTCAAGTTTTTATAATCGCTGTTATCGGGGCCATGTTCAGGATAATCACCCATCATCAACCTCCTAATTTCATATTAGAAAAGAACATACGTTCTAATTTTTCTTGAAAAAAAGAGCGGCTCGGGGGCCGCCCAAAGGCGTAGGTGCCAATTGGAAGTCAAGATTCAAGTTGTATTTCGTAGGACCATCATGACCTTACCTTGAACTTGAACATTCGCCGGGTTGACCCGAATAGGTTCCATTGTTGGATTTGCCGGTTGAAGACGAATATATTCGCCCTCATTGTAGAAATACTTCAAGGTTGTCGTATCATCAGGAGTAAGCCAGACAGCCACCATTTCCCCATCGTGGGCAGATTCTTGTTGCCTCATGATAACGATGTCTCCATCGTTAACCATGGCATCAATCATCGAGTCACCACTAACCCGCAAGGCGAAGAGGTCGTCAGTTCGTTTTTCATCCAGCATGTTCCTGCTAAGTTCAATGGCATCTTCTTCATCGTAAGTGGAAAAGCTCTCATGGCCAACTTCGAGCGGCTCGCTGGCCACAATATCGCCCAATAGTGGAATCCGGATAAGCCTCTCCATTGCCTCAGTGGCGGCTCCATAAAGTTCAAGAGCTTTTTCGGTTAGACGTAAACCCCTGGAGACATCAGCATCTCGATCGATATAACCTTTTTCATTGAGCTTGGTCAGGTTGTAGTTAACGACTGAGGTGGAACTGATATCCACTGCCTGTCCGATCTCCCGAATAGTGGGTGGGCGCCCGGCATCGTTTATGTAATTTGTGATGTAGGCTAAAATGTTATGTTGGCGATCTGATAATTTTTCCGTTCGACTCATTTCTTGACTCCTAAAAGTGCATGCCTATCAAATAAATATACCATTATCCGCTCATTTGTTCGATAGTATAACACGAACAAGTGTTCCATGTCAAGTAAACTTTATGTCAAACATTCATAGATAGCGAATGTGAAATCCTAATTAATTTTTTTCTCTCTTTTGATTGGAAAAATTCGGTATTGAATACCGCGTGTCACCTTCTGGCAACTATGGTATCCAATGAACATTAACCATTGACCAAGAATCCCGATCGTTTGAAAACCCCCCTCAGGCTGCTATAATCAGCTCAATCTTTGGAGTGGTCGCATAGTTGGCCTAGTGCGCACGATTGGAAATCGTGTACCGGTGTAAAAGCCGGTCGTGG
>Ga0209536_100004400_pt1 | contig 22240 bp, 25 predicted proteins | sample DeeMarSeWOR28_12_FD_187461 | JGI IMG/M metagenome (GOLD analysis project Ga0209536, IMG submission 187461) | Marine sediment microbial communities from White Oak River estuary, North Carolina - WOR-2-8_12 (SPAdes) (version 2) | ecosystem: Environmental > Aquatic > Marine > Intertidal zone >... | reverse complement strand
TCATTCAAATCTTCCGCAGATAGTATGAAATAACCCGTATATCTTCTTGAGGACTTATCATATATCAATTCAATATAATCAGACCAATATACATCATACACGGATAGTCCCAAATTAACATTTGCCAAATCAAATCTTATGAATGTGTTTTCTCTTTGCCAACATAAGTCAATTGTTTGAGTATCAACACCTTGCCAACTATCATCCCTATCACCCCATTCGTTGAATTGTGAAATCATAGGAAACTTTGTGAAACTATAGTTAGTTGATGTGTCTTTCATATACCAAGCCCTGTCTCTTGCCGCAAGTGTCCCCGTATGTTTCAAACCATCATACCAAAATAACCTCACACCTGGAACAACAGGACTTTTCTTAAGTTTTGCTGTCCCTGAAGTATCTTGTTCAACTTCGGGGTTATATATTTGAGGTATGATTGTATTGTCCATACCTGCAGTCCCCTCAAATGAACCATCTATCTGTCTTACAATTGCAGGAACAAACTCCGTCTTGATTTCCCTATCACCTTCCAATAATTTATTGTTTGGTCTTACCTTGAGTGTTCCATATACTTCGTCAAACGCATTAACATTTTCTGCGTTTAAAAAGTCCTTACCTTCCTTATCTAAAAAGTCAATTTCACTTTTCTGTTCAAGAAATAACGCTTTCAATTGGATGTCCTTATTTAAGTCCAATTTCTCTGTCCAATCCAATACTTGTCCCGAACCAATATAGTCCTTCCAGGGTTCTATAATTAAGTTTAAGGGGTCAAACTTATCAGGAACCATAACCAATCTAAATTTGGTTAATATGTCTCTTATAAATTGTATCTGTGAATACTCACAACTTAACCCCGCTCCGACATTATAAGATGGTTCAAATCTTACTCCAAACTTTGTTTGTAATGAACTACCATAACTTGGAAGCAAATCACTACCACCCCAATCTGAAGAGTTGGTTGCTTCTAATGTGATATATAGTTCTTCACCCGCCGTGAATGAATAATCATTAACACTCACATTTGTTATACCAATTGTTGAAGCGTTTCCATCACTTTCAATAGTTTGAACATTTGTGGCAATAGGTGTCGGGTTTCCTGCAATATACAATCTTGTTGTCCATTCAACAGATTTCGGCCCTGGGTCTTGAGGGTCAATCCAAAAATTATTTGTTAATATAAGTCCAAATATATCATATACTCCCGTTTGTGGAACGACATATCTATTGGTTATGAAGTTCCAATCATTTGTGTTATTTGTTGCTTCATCAATATTAACAACAAATTCACCTGTTGATGTATAAATTGGTTCTATTGTATTTGGATACGCATAAAAAGAGGGGTTCAACTCAAATTCATTATCATCACCCCAAGCGCCAACATACAAATGTCTGAAAAGACTTGTTTCAAGAAAATTTGAAGTATATGTATAACCCGCGTTTGCAAATATCTTATCTATAATATCTTTTGCCCTCACACAAGGTCTGAAATAAGTTAATTCAATTGCATTTGAAGATGATGTGAAACCATATGTCCCCCCGTTTTGTATAACACCTTCAATAGGGTCAATATTGCTGTCATAGGTGTTTCCAAAATCAACAAGTGGATATAGAACACATCCGTTGAATAATCCATCATTAAGACCCCCTTCAGGGTATGCGTTCCAACTTGTTTCAATATTGGCTTTTGTCAAAGCGTGTCCGCAATCAGAGAAGTCCAAATCACATAGGGGGGTTTCACCCAAGTTATTTGAGAAGTCCCTTATCGCACCAATAAAAATCAAACCATAGTCAAACTTATTGGTTCTATGATTTTTATAGATATTGTTAATTCGTATTTCACCCCTCACAAACTCTTGTCCATTATATAAGATGGTTGCAGGTCTTTCTTGTGAGACATCAAAGTCATAACCATTAACCTCAAACAAATCTTTGAATAGTTCGGTATTGTTGTTTGATGCAGGAACACGGAACTCTTTGGTATAAGGGGTCGTCGTTTGAGTTGTTAATATATCTTCAATACTTAATGTTAATTTTGGAGGGTCAAGGTCGTATAAGTCCAAGAACACCCCTTCTATTTCTATTTGTATCATACCCCTCTTTGTATATTTAATTTATTTGATGTTTTGAATGTTATTGTGTTTTGGAACAATCTATCTTTTCTAAAGGTTCTTTCATTCCAAGTGTTTGAGGTCAATACGACAGGTGTCCAATCAGTATCACCATAGAAGCGAACCCTGACATCAGGTGATATAAATAAGTTCTTTAAAAAGGTTGCTTCGTCGTCTTTTAAGTATCTTGTATTGATAGTATAGTTCTCTTCAAGAAGTTGTGAAAACACAGCCTCACCCCTGTCGTATTGATTAACACCAAAAGTTGCTTCACTCCAAGTTCCATTCACCTTTTGGTATGTGTCCCTTGTTATATTAATACTATAATCTTTTCTCTTTTGGAATACAAAATAGTCCCTGAAACCAAATGAATTCAACCAAGACACTTCAATAGGGTCAAAGTCATTACATTCGGAGGGGTCATTAAATTCAAACCTATACCAATCACCAAGTTCCACAACACCAAGAGTTGTTGGTGAATAACCATTCAACCAAGCCCAAGGACAAATATACATATGCGTATATGTCTGTCCGTTTAATAATGAATTTCTTATACCCGTTTGTATGGATACTCCGTTATATCCACCCGTTGGTTGTATTTCATCACCTGGTGCAGTATCTTGTCCCCCTCCATTTGATATAATGTTTTCTATTGATGTGTTTAATATTTCAGTATTTCCGTCATACGCTGCGATGAAGAAACCATTAATACCATTTGTGAATGTTGGAAGTGTTTCACCTGGACTTGCTACAACCCCGTTAATATATGACAAGGTATAATCTTGGTGAGACCATATATCATATACATAACAAGTATCACTATTGGACAACCTTGAGGGTTTTCCATCCGTTATATCAGACCCCAATAATGTTTGGTTTGGAGTTCTGTCTGTCATAGCAATCATCTTATCATCAATAGTTAATGCGTCTCCAACAGGTGATGCTGAAGTTTTGCCAAATGCAACATAGGGGGTATAGTCCCAATCAAGTTCATCAAAGTTCTTTCTTCCGTTGAAGACAACATAATCAGTTGTGTTTCCTGTCGCTATGATGGATGTCCCGTCATATGCACCATAGTTAATATAATATTGAAAACATTCGTTTTGTGCGCTTTGAAGTTTTGTTATTTCCTCCAAATTTGGTGATGACTTGGTATATGTCTTCAATATGTTTTGAACATCAAAGTGTGCATACCCCGCAAGGTTTGGAAGTTGTCTCACATCCGCCTTAAGTGTGTCATCAACAGAGTTGAACACCCTTGATACAAACCTATAACCATCTGTGTCGTTGTCATAAAAACTATGAACATTATGACCATATGATAAGTTGTATATACTTGGTGTGTTTGTTTGAATTATACTTGCCATTATTCGTCTCTATTTAAAATTTCTATTATTCGTTCTTCTATGTTTAATGGATAGAACCTTCGGGGTCTTATTCCAGGAACAACAACAGGACTTGATGCATTACCAAATTTATAGTTCGGTCTTGTATAGGGGTCTGTTCCAAAACCCGCTTGGACTTCTTCGGTGAGGGGTATTCCAACTTTGTATTTGAAACCATTAACACCAAATGACACAAAGTATCCATAACGCAACATTTCAATAGCAATTGCGTTTTCATCTTTGTCTTCAACATAATATACCTCCATACTACGACGGAGGTTTCCTGTTCTATCTTTGAAGTTGCCCCTTCTCAAGTCGTCCTTAATTTCGCGAGCCAAATCAAAGAACCTTGCATCTATGTCCTTGTCATAATACTCCGCTTCTTTGAGAAGTTCATTCATCAATTCATCCAAACCTTCTTCTTCCATTATTCATAAAAATTTCTCACCATCAATTTATTTCTATATCCCGCCGTAGTTGAAGTGGTGAGTGATATTGTTCCACCATTTGTCTTCACATAGATGTATTGATTATCTTTGGTGAATGAACCAAGCCACATACCCCCTCCATATTGTCTTACTCTTGTATCAACAAATGGTGCATATACTCCACCATAAGAGTTAGTCCAATCACTATAACTTACTGCATCTAAATATTCACCAACATCCGCCAACCTCCAATCATCAAAACCTCCATAACTGAAGTTATTTGCATAATCAATTGCTTCAACTAAAGTGCTATATATGTCTGGATTATATGGTTCAGTAAAATACATAAGTCCAGTCAAATTATCTATACATAGACTTGGATAAGTGCTTGTATTTGCGGGGTTTCTATCAAAATCTTCAATAAATTGTTGTCCAACATCATTTGTAAATCTAAAGAAATTATCAAATCTATTTTTCTGTTGCAACAAACATCTTGCATCATTACCTTCATATCCATTTGCCTTTAATGCGATATTTAAAGGGTTCGTTGGAGGGGTATAATCATATGTTCCTTGTCCTATGTGCCAAAATACCGAACCAACAATACCAGGGTCGTTTCCGTCCCAAGGTATTTGTCTTTGATAGAACACCCCTGATTTTGCAGTTGCAGGAAGACATTCATATGAACCCCCCGCTTCCACATAATGGTCAGAACCATCACCATCTATAACCAAAGTCGTTGGACAATCAGAGGGGGTGATAGGAAGTCCCGTTGTTGGTGCATTACATTTGTCAAAGGGGTATTTAAATTTGATGGATGATGATAGTGTTGAACCAACCAATACATCTTTATAACTTTCAGAGAAAGGGGTTATGGTGAAACTATCACTCAAAACAAAGTCATCATTATAGTTGTCAAGTAATGACACTATTTCGTGAAGTATGGTCGTCATTTCACTTTGTGATGTGATGTAGTCATTCATATTTTCATATGTCTTGGTCATCGCAATCAATTGGAAATTAAGTGTTGAACTCTGTTTCGTTGAAAGTAAGTTATTCGGTATTAAGAAAAGGTGTGGATACTTCACAGATGGACTATCTTCGCCCATATTAATATCCGTGAGTTTTCCAACCCCAAAACTTTCCACAAACTTGTGATTAAGACAAGTTGCACTTATTGTATTTATTAACTCTTGATATGTCATTTCTTCATCTTTTTCAATCTATTTAGTTCTTCTGTTTTCTGGTCTTTATCATACGCCAAATAATTAAGAGACGCGATAAGGGGTTTGTCAGACGCTTCATCCATTTTGAGGAAATCATTACCTGATAGTATAAGGAGCAATCTATACCAAGACCGAGCAACATCTGATTGAGTATTTGTATGTATTTCTTCATTATCTTTTTGTTTTCTGTCCAAACCGAATAAGGACTTATATTTATTAAATATAGTTTTCCGAAAGTTGAAATATTTGGTCAAACCAAACCATATTTGATGTGAAGAAAAGTCGGGGTCATACTCCACCCCTTGCCATAATAACTCCACAACAGGTTCCATATGGTTATGTATGTGTCCCGCAATATATACCTCCAAATCTATGAACTGACCTATGGTCATACTATTGAAATCAATCATATCACCAATAGGGGTCTTGTCCTTATAGAACATCATATTGGTTAATAGGAACATACAAGTTTCCACTATCTTATCAGGAAGTTTCAATACATCTTGAATATCCATATCCAAAGCGATACTGATAATTCGTTCATTATTGAATTCGTGTCCTATCCATCTTTGCAACTGACACCATTTGTCAATAGTCAAATATTGTGGAACTTTGTAGTCCTTACCTTCAACACTTAATATCATCTTGTTATGTAGTTATATGACCCCTTGAATTTATTTTGTTTTCTTGAATAGTTTGCAAACGCCAAGGACATAACGCAGTCGTCGTGAAAACCTGTTGGACTTGAGTATTTGACATTTCTTGTCTTTGGTGAGTATTCATATGTGAAGACCCCCAACTCTTCGTATAAGGGGGTGAATAACTCTTTGGAGGGTATATGTATGTTTCCTTCATTAATGTCCAATATCAAACCTTCTATGACTTCCTGTTTGGATGATGATGTCGTCTTGAATGGATACAATCTATTATACTTCTTCTTCAGTTGTTCATATATCACATCACCTATACTATTGACCTCCACATATGTGAATGCATCATACTTCTTAAGTATCTTCACCATATCATCCACTATGATACTCCACTCTTTTTTATTTGACCTATACATTTCCACTACATTACCCCCTTCATCCATTATGGTCAATACCGAATAATCAACCTGTCGTCCCAAGTCAATACCTCCAAACACCTTACCCTTTGGTGAGGGGTATTCATCATATGTTATGTTATTGATGTTTGAAAACACTTCGCCTCCATCATCTATGAACTCGGCAAGATACTCTTGTCTGAAAACATTTGGTGGAAGTGTCTTTCTTGCATCTTCTATTTCTTTGTGATTGGCAAAGGGGTTGTCAAATGAACTCCCCTTATATGATTGGTATTCATCAAACTCACTTGATAGTCCCCGCATATATAATTCATAGAACCAGTTCTTACCTTTCGGGGTGGATAGGAATAACACCTTCTTACCTTTGACCAATAGTGTTGGTCTTACGGCTTCAGTCCATACTTCTTCTTTCAAGAACGCCGCTTCATCCAAGATACAATAATCAATTGTAAGACCCCTGATGTTGTCATACCTTTCACCAGACCTGAATAGTATTTCAGTTCCATTTTTTAGTGTTATAAAGTTCTCACTATAATTGCAGGTCTCCACAAGATTTGTATCCACAATTGCTTTGAACAACTCTTTTTGGACTTTGGTTGTCTGTGAATATACTGGACTTATCCATAGTATATTGGAGTTTGGATTGTTAATACCCCAAAATAAGACAAGGTTCATAGCCAGTAATGACTTACCTGTCTGTCTTCCAATTGAAACTATGTGATACTTTGATGGACTTTTTATACCATCAATTATTTCCGTCTGTTTCTTCGTCGGTGTTATTCCTATTATTTTCTGTTCCAAAATCAAATATCACTTTTTTGAGGGGGGTGTTTTCTCCCCCGTTTAATTCCGTCCTTTGTAGTTTCGGAAGTATGTAGTCCGCATATCTTTCCACAATTTGTAGTGCTTTGTCGGGGTTGTCTTTTGCCACTTGTTTCAACCAATCTTGAATATCAGGCAAGGAACTTTCAATCAACATCTGAAACGCTTCACGGATTTCTTTTGTCGTCTTATTTGGAACACCCTTCGGTCTTCCGTTTGGATTGTTTGTATGTCCTTTTCTTCCTCTTGGCATGACTTGTATCAATTTGTTGTCTTCAAGTAAATATAATTTTTATTTTTTTGCGTTTTCAAAATACATTTCTCTGTAATGACTGACCCTCTTATAGAAACACGCTCCACATTTTCCCGGTATATCATTCACATTATATGTCGTGTTATATTCGTTATATATCTTTCGTTTCTCTTCTGCGTTGAACATCTTTGGATTAAAGAACTTCACTCTGTTATTTAATACCCAGTCCTCAAAGGTTTCCTTTGGTTCTGTGTGTTTCAATAACCCAGCCTCAATTATCTTCTTGGATATGTTCTTTGGTATAATGAAATCATTTTCATCCATATACTCTTCTTTGAGTATGTTAATACCTCTTTTAAATTTCTTACCCAACATACTTCTATCTTGGTTAATCAACTTTCCAAGTTTGGTGAAGTTCTCACCATTTGAATAATATTGTATGATTATGATTGCAAGTTCTCTGTGTCTTTCGTTCTCGGACATTAACATACTATCCAAAGCCATTATAGTCCGTTCTATTAACATATCTTTGTCATAGTCATAGTCCGTATCATCTGTGTAGTTGTAGTCCGTTATTTCGGTTGTTTTCATTTTTCTATATTTTTTATGTGTTGGTGAAGTTTTGCTTCTCCAGTTATTTATAACAATTCTTGTATAGAAGAATTTGATTTCATCATTATCAAGAAGTTCCTGATACTTTGGATGTTCCATTAACATTATAATACAATCGTGGAAAAAGTCCTCAAATATATCAGGGTATTCGTTTCTTGTTATGTTCTTTGTTATTTCCTTAAGTTGGTCATAATATGTCTCTATCGTTTTCAAGTTCTCTTATTTTGTGCTTTAGTTCTTCAATAGTTTGTTCATATAAGTCCAACTTTTTGGTCAATTGGACTATTTCTTCATCATACCTCTTTGTGAGGTCTTCAAACAATTTGTTATAGGCTTCCATAGCCGCATTAAGATTTTGTATATACAACGCTTCGTTGTCCCTGTTTCTCTTATAATGACCGACAACAAAACCAATTATGGTTGGAAGTGCGGTTGTTAATAATAATTCAACTATATGTTCCATAATATATAAATATCTATTAAATATAAAAAAGGCACTTTTCGTGCCTTTTTTATTATAATTTGTCCCTATTAATCTTATTATACTTTTCTTTAATAAGTTGAAGTTTCCTTTCTCTTTCTGTCTTATACCTCCAAACATCAAACCACATATTAAGTGGAAGTTGTTCTCTTCGTAGTGTTTCTTCGTCCATCATCCGAGTATTATATTTTCATTTGGTGTTATATTTATTTTCATTTCGTCGGGGTTCCACAGACAATTGTTTGCTGTTGCTGTCTTACCATATCTGTTCTTGATGATTGCAACATCTGCGGTGTTGTCTTCAATCTGAAGATTGTTCCTTGATAGTCCAAGTATCATAGAAGCCTTCTGTGCTTTGGAGACACTACCAGCAATCTGTCCAAGTGTTGGTATTTCATTATTAAGACCAGACCTGTTGGTTTGAACCGCCGTCCAAAATACAATATGGTTTCTCCAGCAAAACTCTTCAAGTTCGTTGGAAGTATTAATTTCAGACATCCAACTTTCTTTCTTCACTTTGGTTGGTGCAATCAAATCAAGATAGTCAAGACATATCACATCAGGAACAAACCCCTCATCTTTGAACCTGTCCAATAAGTCCTGTATATCATACAAGTTTGTCTTGCCCGAGTGCATCTTAACTACCTTCAGGTTTGAGGTCGTTTTCCCCCTCTTTAACATATCATTTGACGGGTTGCCTAACTTGACCCTATGGAGACGGATATAGTCGTTTGTTGCCCCCTCAAATACAATATGGAGAACCTTTGAACCCCCCAACATAAAATTGTTTGCCAAGTATGAAAGAAATACTGACTTACCAACACCTGTTGGAGCGAGTAATATTCCTATTTCTCCCCTTCCTACGCCGCCGTTTTCATCCACCATAGGTATATTCGTTGGAATAACTTCTCTTTCCAATTGTTCATCATAGTCCCACAACATTTTGATTTCATACTCTTCAGTTGAAGATGAAACCTTTTCTATTTCCTTGAGGTCGTTATGTAGTCCATCTGTCTTACCCTTATCCAAATTATTCATCGCTTGTTTAATCATACTATTTTGTATTCGTTGAACCAAGTTGTCTTTGATATACTTAATGTCCCCCTCACTTATTTTGCGTTCTTCTATTTGAAATGTAATGGTGTCGGTTAATACCTTCACCATCTGTTCGTTGGATAGTTCCTCTGTGAGTTTAATTTTGAGTATGTCATAATCAGGAACAACCTTATATTCGTCATAGTGTTCTTTGATGATATTCAACAAGAAGTTGAAATGTTTGTTGTCCAATTGGAGTTTTTTAATCTGTGATGAATACCTCTTGAAGAAACCCCCTTCTTCAAGTATCACTTTTAATAGTAAATTATCATAATTCATTTTGTTTGGTTTTTTTTCTTTTTAAGATTGGACTTGTGAATGGAAAAATTTGTGTAGTGAAACGGAACAAATTTGGATATTCCATTCACACAAAGTTCAATCATTTTCATCTTTTTATTTTTATTTTTTTATCTATATATTATTAATATAATATTGTGGAACAATTTGATACTACGGGTGGATACTTAATGTCCCCCCTTTTTTATATGATTTGTTCCCCGTTAATTTCAAATCTTTGAGGTTTCTTCTTGGTGATATTCAAGTATCTTATCTGTCTGTTTTGAGTAAGATTTCTTCTGATATACCCCCCTTCTTCCAACTCTCTGATTTTTCTTTTTATGGTCATTATGGAACAGCCCATCAAACTTGATAGTTTCTCGTTTGATACATAACATGCGGCGTCCTTTGGAAACCCTTTGATGTATGAATATATTAAGTTCATATATACATCACCAAACCCCCAATCCTTATAGATGATATACTCTTCTCTTTTCATAACCCTTGTCCGTATTGTTGATTATCACGCTCTTCAATAATCCATTCATCAAGTTGTCTGATTATCATACGCTCCATATGGTATTGTAATACCAAACCTCTTTTCTTGCACTCTTTTTTGAATTCCTCGTGCAACCCTGTCGGAATGTGAATAGTTTTTTTGTCTTTCATTTTTTTGGTTTTTAGAAAGTTAATGTGATTGTCTCACATCTATAAATATACAAAAAGTATTAAAAAGTAAAATAAAGTAATGAATATGACAAAACTATGACAAATGGTATAAAAAAACTCACCCTGAAGAAATAGGAGAAACTTCAGGGTGAGAACCAAAAATAAACTATTGCACTAAAATAGCAACATACTACAATCAAAAATATAATTTTTATATTTTCGGGTATGACAAAACACAAAATAAAATTTCCACATTCAAGAGAAAGAGAAAATCATTATATGAAAGAACTACCAATAACCCAAGAGGAAAAAGATGCGGTCGCAAACTTTTTTAAGAGTATTGGATATACGGATGATGAACCTATTCATATTCAGTTTGCCCGTAAGTATAACTTATGATATAACCTGTTTCGGGTTTTCACATAGTGCCTTGACCTTTTCGTTCAATCTATGTATCTCACCCTTGAGGAAGTCAATATCTTTCTTTCTTACCCCCTTATTTTCCATCTGTTCTTTTTCAAGAATTCGTTTCGTCATTCCCATTACTATCTTTTTTTGTTTTCCAACTCCACACAAAACCTGTGAGTGTTATGATTGCTCCAATCAACTCTGTTAATGTTTGTTCATCCAACCAACCTTTGGTGATGAAATACCCCCCAAAAAATGTGAGTATGTGTCTGAAAAGACCTTCAAATTTTTCTGTCATAATATTTAATTTAATTCAGTATTTATTGGTTTCCACTTATCTGTGTTCATTAATAACAAAGCCTCTTGGTGAGTTAATGTTATTGTATTTCCGTGTGGAGGTGATAAGAACTCCACAATAAATTCACTTCTATCATTTGACCATCTTATGTTATGTTCAAATAGTGTCAAATCAAGATTGTCATATTCACTTGATAGATATGTCTTATAATATTTCATCAGTAGTTATAATATTTTCGTTGATTAGTCCATTGCGCAAGCCATTTGGCATCGCCTACATTTTGAGTATATATATGGAAATTTCCACTATCACCCTTTAATGGATACGCACTTCCACCTATACCTGGATATAAATTGGCTGTTGTTGCAGCAATACCGGTATTAACATCGGTTAATATTTGTTGGAACCCTGTGTCATCACCCAACCATCCATTTATATATGTTGTTGAAGCCGCATAAGAGAAACACATATAATACCATTTTCCTGCGACGGGTGTTATACCTGTATTGACATTCGCAAATGTTCCACCTGGCTCTTTGTATCTATACCATAATATATTTGTATTTACAAATATTATAAATCCATCCAAAGTTGTTTCATCCCATAATCCACCAACAACTTGAAGACCTGTTGCATCATCAAAATATATCCAAACACCAAACGCTATATCAGTTGCATTATAAGTAATAGGTGATGCGGCCATATAATCATTTATACCATCATAAGAAAAGTGTGCAGGTGATGAAGATACATAACTGGGGCCATAAGGTCTTAAGTCATTTGTCCCCGCTTCATCTAACAAATCACCAGTCCCCGAATAATTTGCTGGTGTGTATCTGTGTATTAAATTTGTAGTATTAAAAGAGGACTGCTTTAGATTTGCAATAACACCCCCCCAACCATCACTTACTAATGCGGTCACGACCAAATCACCCGTTGGAACACCATTTGTTGTTGGCAAAGATGCAAAACCTCCAAAGGTTCCTGATGAAGTTCCATCACACTCTTGTTCCGCTTCCTTTGTCCATCCTGCGGTTATTGTAGTTGGTTCTCCATCACCCCCGTCAAAACCCCAAAATCCAACAGCCAATCCATCAAAGGTTGGTGTTATACCTGCAATTGTTTTGGATATACCAACACTTTCTGTCCATACTCCAACTTCAACAGGTTGATATGTTGCCACATTACCCCCTATCCAACTCCACGCTTGTCCGTCTCTGTTATATGAACCTGTTGCATATACTTTTGCAACACCCGTTGAAACATCCGTAGCGTCCATTAATTTCCAAAATAAGTATCCCGCATTATCACTTGTTGTTCCATACCATCCAAACTCTTTAGTCCAACCCGCAGGTGTTAATATATTATCACCTGAAAAAGGTGCGTCAGTTTGCACAAATAAAAATACCAAATCATTCAATTTAATGGTTGATGGCAAATCAAAATCCAAAGGGTTTGTATTGTCCCAAGTCGGGTTTGGAAAACAACTATAGGTCAAATCATCAAATGTGATATTCGTAGATGGTGGAGGAGGAGCCCCTAAACTTTCTCCATTTATTTTTGCAATGGTTGCCAATAATGCACCATTAATACTATCATAAAAGGAATTGTTTTCTCCGTTAATCTTATCTATAGCCATTATGCAATTTCATAATATTCGTTTGATGGATTGAAATGTATAACCCTTGTTGAACCATCATAACAGAAACCAAGTTTTCTTATGAAGTGAGTTGATGTTGTCGGTCTTACATTTGTTATACCCCCTCCAGCGTCCAAGTATATTGGTGTTCCTGTTGTATAACCTGCGTATGCAGCATTTGCTATATATCCATAAATTAATACCTCTGTTGTTGATATAGCAACTCCCAACATAGGAAGTGTTGTCGCTTCCGCTGTGTTGTCCGCCACTACCCAAGTTCCACTTGAGTTCATATAATATACTTTACCTATAGTTAATGATGAACCAAGCCTTGGTGATATTTCACCCGTATAATCAGTCCCCGTTGGAACCTGTGGCAACAAACCTCCGTTATATGAAAAATCACCTGATAAGGTTAATAAATTGGTTGAACCATCAAAAGTCAAATTACTTTCAACATCTGCGGTTGTTGATGAACCATATGTCGCAATACCATTCGCAGTTGAACCATTCCAAGATATACCCCCTCCACTTGCTGTTGAAGTGATTGTGATAGTATCTGTTCCGTTGTCTGTTATAGTTATATCAGTTCCACCTGATAGTGTTAATCCACCCGTTAATGTGTTCAAAGAACTTACTCCACTTCCTGTCCCCCCCGTATAAGGTGCAAAATCAACCGCTTGAGGAACTCCATTACTATCACCCAACCATATATAATTTTGTTGAAGATTTGGAAGTTCATTTTCAACACCCAAATTTTGTATTATACCTGATATTGTACCAGGGCCTGATGTCCCCGAAGCCTTGACAACAACACCAAGATATTGAACTATGTTTGTCCCTGTTGGTCTGATATGTGTGAAACCCCCTGATGGTGCAAGATATACTTCTTGACCAGGTTGGAAGTTTGTCATATTGGCAACAAAGACATTATTAATGAAACCAACAGCAACCGCCTTACCTGTTTGTCCCGCATTCAAATCTTGGTCAAGAACCAAGTGTGCAGCAAGTCCTGTGGATGCGTTTGCTGGAATAACTTCGGCTTCGTTTCCTGTTGAACCTGTGATATGAACGGGTGTTCCTTTTGAAAGTGTCCCCGTAGTTGTATTTTTCACATCTTCAGTTATTGTTCTTTGTTCAAGAACTTCAAATTGAATATCATTACCGACTTCAGTTATAGTCAAATAATCCAAATCCGTTGATGATAAGGTTATACTACCTGTCAAACCATTCACATCATCCACGGCTCCACCTCCCCCTCCGCCTGATGCAGATATTGTTATAGTGTCTGTTCCGTTGTCTGTGATACTTACATTCGTTCCACCTGATAGTGTTATACCTCCATCCAAACTATTAACTGAAATCACATTACCAACACCCGCTTCCAAGTCGTCAATATAACCTTGAAGAACACTATCCGCATTTATTCGTGCAGTTTCTTCGTTTCCAATATTTGTTGCGTTTGTTATAACATCACCTGATATGGTTAATATGTCCGCAGTATTTGTATCAACCTCACCTTGAAGAGTTGCAAGTTGTGCGGATGTTGCCCACGGCGCACCGACATAACTGGTGACACCCGCAAGATTAACTACCCCCGTGAATTTGACCCCTGATTGTGAAACAAACATAGGTATTTCATTACCCAAACCATCAGTTAATTTCTTTTCACTTGTTATAGGGTCATTATCTGTTGTCTTAATCAAACCATCATATGTCTGATTAATCTGTTTTCCAAAAAGTGTTGTGCCCATCTTATAATATATCTATTGTCTTACTTATACCATTATCATCTTTGGTTCCATATATTCCACAACCATATGGTTTTGGTATATATATTCCTTGTGAATAGGTGTTGAATTTATTTGGTGCCATATAATCTTCGTCCCAATTTCTATAGTCATCAAAGTGTTCATCATTCGCTCTTAAGTATTCACGCATCCTTTCACCATAAAATTGTGCAGTATCAAGGGTTTGTGCTTTGAGGTATTTAATGTCCCCCAAAGTTGCAGGTGTTCCATCTTCACTTGTTCCATTCAAAACTGATTTGTTCTTAATTTTGTAGTGGATATGTGGAAGAGCCAAATATACTGCGAATTGTGCCAACATAGGTGCAATATATTCATTCAATAACACCTGTTCATAACTTGATGTCGTTCCACTTAATACCTTTGTCTTCAAACTTTGATAGAAAGTTGTCCCCAACTTCTCTTGAACATAGATGTCTTGTGCTTGAAGAACATATGGAGCAATATCTTCATCATAGAAAACTTCGTATATACCCGTTAATTTCTTCACACGGGCGGGTGATATAAATAATGTATAACTCATAACTGATTTGTTTCATCTATACTTTTATTGAAATCAAGTTTGTTTGGAAGTATTTCCAACTTGATATTGTATCCAAAAGGTCTTAAGACCCTTGAAAATGACTTTTCTAAAGACCTTTGGATAGGTTGTATCACCGAAGAAAGAAAGTGTGTGTATGCGGTCTCTATTTCCTCTGAATTGTTTCCAAGTCCCATACCCCCTTCCACTTTAATACCCAAAAGAAGTGGAGAACTGATGCGGTGCGATGTCATCACATTTGATACTATTCGGTCATTAACCAACAAATAATAATCATCATTCACACTTGGAAGATTTTCTATAATAGGTCTGTTTTCTGCACCATCTGCAAAATTTAAAAATAGTCGTCCTGCGTTTTCTTCACCTGAAAAGGTTTCAGTCAAGTCCTTATATAACACTCTTTGTTCTTCTTCAGACGGAGAACCTTGAGTAAAGGTGATTATCATACCCGCCGATATTCCATTAGATAAGTTTGAATTATGATATACTGAAATACGACCATCCAATTGAATGTCGTTTAATGCGGCTTGATATGATGGAAGTGGATATGTGAAGTTTCCTGGAGTATAATCAAATGAATAAAAAATCTGTGATGAATTGTCCCCCTTATTATCTGTCAAAGAAAACGCCGCATACCTCACAGGTGGAAACTTTCTTGTGTTTGACCAATTGGAACTATAGAAATATTCATCCACCCTATCTTCTTCGTTCATTCGTCCCGACCTTACCTTATCAAATGGTATGTGATATATTTCAACAATCTTATCACCCGCTCTGTTCCATATCACATTAAGAGAAATTCCGTTATATAATAACTTATCAAGTGCGGCCTTATCCAACACTTCATTCAAGGTCTCACCTTCCGCATTTATTATTTCATCACCAACCAAAGAGAACCCCTCACCAACAACAGCGTCGTGTTTTGAGTTGATACAAGTTGCATGAATTGATGACTGATTATATAGGTCAATCAACAAATCAGGAAATTTGTTGTCTCCACCAAAACTTATCCAATCTTTACCCCTTACTTCTTTAAATTCGGGTGTTCTTATACTTTCAAGTTGTATTGTTTGAATATTATATTTATTGTCCATAATATGTGAATTGTTCGTTGTTTTCGTTATTTGAGGTATATGACACATCGGTTGTCCAATTGTTGAATACCCTCACAAGTTTTCTATTTATTTCAGTCCAAGTTGAACCATCATTTGACCCTTCAATTATACAATCATAATAACCCCCTATATCATAGTTGGAAATATCTGTGTTTGAAAAATCTGTTGAAAAGGAATACCAAAGGTCATAATCATCAACAATTGTTAATGGAAAATAATCATTTGTAGTATATACAATCGCATCATTCAATATTCCTTTATTATTGTATTTTGAGACCAAACGCATCCTATATTCAAGATAAGGCGTCAAAGAACCCCTAAAATACAAGATGTCGTTGGTATTTTGCAAGTTAATAACCATAATGTTTTCTTATAAATATAAATATAAAAGTTTCGGGTTTTGCAAATGAAAAAGGGTCGGAACTACCCGACCCTTTCATAGATTATAATCCCCTTTTAAAAGATTATGCGACAACAAACTCCCAAGCGGGGTCTGTGTGTAGCCCTGTTAATTCCAAAACAAAACCTGACCTATCAGTCATCGCTGTTCCAGAACCGCCAGTTGAAGATGTTGCAACACATCCGTTGTCGTTGCCGATGAACCAGTAAGTATCATTTTGGTCAAGAACCAAAGCACATAACTTTTTTGATTGTCCGACAACTCTTAAGAACTCTTGAGTTGAACTATCTAAAGTATTCACAGGAAACGACAATACATTTGTATAATACGCTGTCCCGTTTTCATTTGAATATGTCGCTGTTTCGGTGAATGATGCAGTTTCAACAGGAACTTCAACCTTCACAAAAGGTGAGGCCTCCAAACCTGCATACGCCGATACTGAAGTTCCATCTGCGGTGAATGTTGCAACAACACCCGCACTTGGAGTTCCGACAATTGCATCTGTTCCACCCGTCAAAGCGGCAACATATACTTCCTTAATTCCGCCGACCGCTACTCTGCAGTCAAGGGTTATTCCATTTGACAAAGTTTCACAAGCCATAATTTCTATATTTTTTTATTTATAGTTTATGGTTTGATTACGCTTCATATACCCAACCATTAATGTTATTAACGGCAACGCCTAATCTCCAACGGAACATTCCTTTTATGGTGTCTTCACCTTGGTCATAGAACAATCTAAATTGTTCAAAATCACTTGTTAATGAAGTGCCCATATATAGGTCTCTTCTTGAACCCAAGTATTTTTTGTTTGCATTTGACAATCCACTTGTAGCGGCAACTTCCACATCAATACCAGGTATGAACAATCTTTGTGTTCCATCAGAACCTGTCATTTGAGGTGTGAAGTGATATAAGTTTTGTTCAACCAAAGCAACCTTGATAGTTTTGAATGTTGCAGGTGATACAATCAAGACCAAGTCGTCTCTCATTTGAGTATCGCCTGTCATTGCCAAATACATATCAGTTGCTTTTTCAATTGCATTTGAAGATGTCCAAGTTGATTTTCCGATGGTCACCGCACCATTACCAGTTGTGATAATATCTTCTATACCATTATTTGAACCATAACCTTGACAGATGATTTCTTCGTTCTTCTTTTGCAATCTTGAAACCAAATCAGTTGCCAACAACTCTTCAAAAGACAAACTCTCTTGTAATGCACCTGAAGACATAGCCTTACTTAAGAAAGTGTCTCTCAAAGTTTGAGGACAAAATTCCATATTGACCTTCAAGTTTGAAATCTTCATATTTATTTGACTGAAAGTCGTATCACCTGAAGCGGTGAAGCCACAACTATCGCCATCTTGAACGACAAAGTCATTTTCCATAACAGGAATATCAACCTGCTTGCTTTCCAAGCCAGGTCTCACATTAAAGTAAGGAGACAAATCTGTTTCTAAAATCGCCTTACTGATAAGGTCATATGAATTTTCATCAATATAACCTGAAATTGCACTAATATTAAAAGCCATAATTTCTATTTTTATTTAAATTTATTTTTTCTTATTTCATATAACTTCGCCATTTTTGCGTCGTATAATGAACCATCCAACTTCTTGTTTTCTTCCAAGTTGTTGGTTATTTTCTTTCCAGCGGGTTCGTCTCTAAAAATAGAAAACTCTGTATCCATCTTGGAAATTTGTTCTTTCAAAGAGTTAATTTCTTCTTTGAATGGTGTTAATAAGTCAGAAATCTGTCCCAATAGTGCTTCACTATCAAAACTTTCTTCTGTCTTCTCTTCTGATTGTTCTTCTGGAACAAATGGTTCAACAGAAATTATAATTCCGTTTTCATCCACTTCAATCAAAAGGTCATCAGTTGTTTGATGTATCGCTGCGGGTGCAGGAACCTTTTCACCTTCAGGTGTTTGGACATATAGGACAGACCCAACTTCCAACGCACCTTCGGTTTCAACAATAGTTCCATCAACCAAAGTTTTACTTTCAAGTTCAACTGATACTTCTTGCTCTTTTTCAAATTCCGTTTCCGTTTTGGTGTCTTGTTCCTGACTACCCAACATCACACGGATTTTACTAATTGCTTCTTCAATTGTCATTTTTTATAAATTTTTATATTTTATTTATTAACAAATATAATTTGTTTCTTAATCGGGTATTTCAACATTTTTTAGTATATTCACTATCTGTTGAAACTGCACTTCTTCCTTCTTTTTCTTCAATAATTTTTTGATGAATGACCCCGCAAGTGAGAAACCTTTGAGGGTTCCACTCTTAATATCAGACCATAACTTATCATCATTAATCTTATATTTCACCAACCAAGTTCCGACAGGAACATCAAAACCATATAACCTTGATTTGTCGTATTCCACATCTTCAACTATCCAACTTTCCAACAAAGTGTTTTCAGTTGAAATATTGAAGTCGTGATTTTGGTCGGTATTGTTATGAACATTATCTTTGAAGAACTTTTCAGACATTTTTCTTATAGTGTCTTCTGTGAATATAATACTAAAGGTATTACCCTCTTCGTCAATTCGTTTGATTTGTTTTCCAGGCAACATCACAACACCAACTACAACCTTTTTTTCGTCATCCACAGCAAACTGAAAGTTGGATAATTGAACTCTTGCATTATTGGATATGTATCCGTATGGTGATGGAAAGTTTGCGTTCTGTGATGACATAGCCTGTTCTTCGTCAAAATTGGATGGATTTCCTTCAATAACAACTTTCTTACCTGTTTCACTCTTGAAAACCAACATCTTACTCCAAAAATGGACACACGACACACCACCACAAAATCTAAATAAGTCATATGTGGCCGCACCTCTGGGTCCCATACGGGGTTGCCAACTTTTTCTTGACATCTTATCTATTTCTTCTCTTGTGAATATCTTACCCGCTTTGGATAGTCCCAACATACCTTTACAAAATGTTCTCTGTGCAGGACGACCCGTATATTTCCAATATACTTCCGCCTCTTGGTCTTTCTTAATTGAAAACCTCTTGAGTATATCAAGACCCCTTATCGCTTGTATCAAATCACTTACTGCACCAAATGAAGTTGAATTAAGGTTCAACATTACATCATCAGGTGTCAATTGAATACCATATTCATCAGATGACGCAAGTTTCAATATACTATCCACATATTCCTTCACACTATCATCTTCAATAGGACAATCACCATCACAAAATTGCTCGCTCCACATATTTTTACATACCGCATATCTTTGGTCTTCGTCAGGAAACTCCCCTTTGAGTGATGACATACATCTTCCAATAAATTCATCTTCGTTTTCACCAACTCTTGGTTCAACAAACTCTTCCTTACTGAAGTAATGGAAATCTATTTGGACGGCGGGGTCTTCCACAAAGGAAATGACTTCAATACCAGTTTCATCTATAACTTCGTCGTCAATATCTATTTCAAGTGAGTATAACTCTTCGTTTTCTTCTATCATAATCTTGCAAGATTTTCAATTTGATTATTTGCTTGTTGTGCATTATTCACATCACTTACCAACACATAGGCTTGAATTGGTTCGGGTTCTTGTCCTGTTGATAATTGTCCAGGTTGTATTTCTTGTCCTGCGTCTTGACCAAAGTTATAATTGATTGCCGCATTTGGATTGAAACCTCCCTGTGTTTGTGGATTAACATCTTGTTGTCCGCCTTCATATTGTTGTCTTAATATAGTTGCGATTTGTGCAGCCCCTGAAGCCGCCACAAGAGCCGCAGATACAAACCTTGAACCTGGAGCCACACCATCTTTTGCGAGTGCGTCTGTTATACCCGCAGCGGTGTTAATAACCGCATTTGATAATGACAACGCCTTATTTATATTGAATTGTCTTCTCGCTCTTAACTCTTCGTCTTTGGTGAATATGGTTGCAATATCAGACATAAAACCAAACGCTGCAGTTGTGTCCCTTACCAACAAATCACGCCATACTTCAGGTTCTTCTGCAAACTGATTGAACGCTTTGAAATATTGTGTTGCAAAATCATCCAAATCATCTTGCATAGGTTGGAATACATTTCCACCTTGATTGATAATTAACCCCCTCTTTTCTATTGTCTTATCAAGTTCATTATTAATTCGTTCAAGACCCGTTGCCATCTTATCCATTCGGTCAATCTGTTCCGTTTCAACAAGATTTTGGTCGTATATAATCTGATTTCTTCTTATATACGCTTCATTCAATTGGTCTGATGTCTGTGTTAATAACTCTTGTTGTTGGTTTCTTTGTTGATATAAGTCATATAAGTCCTGTTCTTCTTTTGTGAGGTTCAAGCCTTGGTCAATCAAACTTTGCAAACTTTCTTCAGTCGCATCAGTTCTAAATTGCATCGCTTCAATTAATGTATTGGTCGTATCCAACGCCTTTTGTTGTTCCGCAAGTAAGGCTTCATTTGTTGCAATTGCACCATCAAGAGTTGTTTCGTTCTTCTTTTCTTCCGCACTTCTTACCCTATCAAGTTCATCTTTGAGTTTCTGTAATGTTCCAATTCGTTTGTCCTCCGCCTCTTTTGCCAACTTTTCTTGTGCTTCTGCATCTTCAACGGCCTTTCTATTTTTTTCTCTTTGTTGTGCAAGTTCTTCTTCAGTTGGTATGGCTTCATCATCCATAAATGCGACATACGCAGCAATAGCCCCCGTTAATGTGATGACAGCGGTTGCCAATAATACATAGGGGTTTGCGTTTGCAACCAAGTTGAACGCCCTTTGTGCAGCCGTAGCCAACTTTTGGTTTTGTGCAAGAAGACGGACACCCTCCGCCATATTTTTTGCACCTTCACCAAGAGCGATGACACTTACAACATTTTCTTCAAGTTCTTTGAAGAATTCATTATCTTCCAAACCCAACAAACCTGCAGCCCCCGCAAGAGCCTGAAATGAACCCGCCAATACTTTCACACCCCCTTCAATAGTATCCAACTTTTGTTGAAACTTATCAAAATCTTCCGCCTGTTCTTGTAGTTCTTTGGTTGCTTTGGTTGCATCTTCCGTAGCCCCTTCAACCTCTTGTAAGACATCTTGTAGTTCGTCAAGTGAGGTGATGTATTGTTCTATACCATCAACCTTGAAATATATTTTCACATCTCTTTCCATATCTATAAATATAATTTTTAAAAATCAGTCGTCCCAACCGAAAGTTGTTCCGTTCCAAGTATCAGATACTTCGTTCCAAATATTTCCTGGAGGTATATATCCACCTTGTGGAGGGGTATAATTTATTAACTTAATCAAATCAACTTTGACTGATGTCTTATCACCTATGACAATATCATATATCTTTTCAACATAAAAATATGTGTCTTGAACAAATATAACATCATCAAAATTAAAGTCATTCAAATCTTCCGCAGATAGTATGAAATAACCCGTATATCTTCTTGAGGACTTATCATATATCAATTCAATATAATCAGACCAATATACATCATAGACGGATAGTCCCAAATTAACATTTGCCAAATCAAATCTTATGAATGTGTTTTCTCTTTGCCAACATAAGTCAATTGTTTGAGTATCAATTCCTTGCCAACTATCATCCCTATCACCCCATTCGTTGAATTGTGA